>ERZ857521.1216-NODE-1216-length-32633-cov-20.692676_pt1 | contig 32633 bp, 24 predicted proteins | sample MGYA00519701_ERZ857521 | MGnify/ENA primary metagenome ERZ857521 (study PRJEB31778, sample SAMEA3449346) | human gut metagenome | biome: human gut; feature: human-associated habitat; material: faeces | place: United Kingdom | collected 2010/2012 ...
ATTCATGCCGCCATGATCCGGGTTTCATTCCCCGCATTCATTCCATACGCGCCCCCTTGAGCCATTTCTCTGCTTTTCATCCCAGCACTTCATCTGAGCAGCATATCTCCCCTGTATTTATCGGGTGAACCCGCCTTGGCAGCCGTACTGTCGATCTTTTCAGTCTGTTGGGCCTGATCCATAAAAGGTATGGCTGAGTATTCGAGTATGAGCTGTCCTTTTGCGTCACGATAAGAGGCCGTCGGATAGTATGCATAACGCACATAATTGTAAGCGACAGCTACCGAGTCTTACTTTTTTCTCCTATGGGTATGGGTGCCATTCCTTCCGTCCAACCAGGGTAATAAGGTTCCACGGGTTCTTGATAAAGCTCCAGCATCTTTCGAGGCTTGGGCCGGTCATCGCCCCATGGATTCCAGTTCTTGATCTCTTTTTTCAGTCTTGATACACAGGCGTCATACGCCAGGGGATACGCCAGACTGTAGGTAAACACCATCTTTTGTCGTCGCACGGACTTGGCATAGACGATGTAGTCGCCTTGGCAAGTCGTACTGTCGATCTTTCCAGTCCATTGGGCTTGATTCATGAAGGGTGTGGCAGAGTATTCGAGTATGAGCTGTCCTTTTGCGTCACGATAAGAGGCCGCCGGATAGTATGCGTAGCGCGCATAACTGTAAGCGGCAGCTACCGAGTCTTCCTCTTTCACGAATCTGCCCGGTACCTTTATAGTGGTTTGGAAATTGGGGTCCTCGCAGGTGCAGTAGGTAGCAGAGTTGAGGTATTTGGCAAGAATGGTCTCATAAGGTACAAATGTGTTCTTCTTAGCCGTTAGGGAGTAGCACACAATAGCGATGACGATGATGCTGCCAAGGAATAGGATAGGTAGTTTTTTCATAGCTCCTTGGGGTGTTTCGTTGCTTCGTAGTCGCTTTCTGCTCTTTTTGTGTCCTGTCCGGGTTCGGAGGTATGTGTCGGGAAGAGCATCACCCGACGGATGTCACTCTTGCAGGCCTTGTATGGATGCATCCACTGGCGAGATTGGCAGGTATGAAAAGTGGCAGGGGTGGTATAGGGGCGGCTTGGCTCCGTGCTGGCACTATGTACAATGGGTGTATCACCTTTTGTACTAAGAATAAGAAGATACCCCTTTATTGTGCTTTCATGGGGTGTCTCCCTCCCTGCGGTCGAGACCGTGACAATAGCATTGTCATATTGGGCATGGGCCACTTCCATTACGAAGGTGACCAATACCAATGATAAAAGTCGTTTCATTCTTTTTTTAGCAAAGTTACGGAACCTCATCCGTTATAGCTCCATAACTTTACTGACATTTGCCTGACAATTTCTATCTATTTGATTGTCAGTCGATAGAAACGGCCACGGTCGGTTTCTATCCGGAGGTCACTGTGCTGTTCGATCACAGGACGGAGCCTTCGCATGAGAGTGTAGAGGGTGTCGCTGGCGTCGGGCTTGCCCGGCCACAGCGCATTACAGATGTCGGCTTTCGATAGCCGGTGGCCGGGTGTGCGGAAGAACATGATCATTAATTGTCGTTGCATGGGAGTGAGATGGATGTCGTCGCCTCCTGCGGTCAGGAAGGTCTCTCCGTCTGGGGCGAGGGTCATCCTGCCGAGGCATAGTCCTTCCGGTTTCATGGTCCGGCGGCGGTACCACCGGCAATAGAACAGCCACATCATCGTGAGCAAAGTCATCAAGACTGTAGGACGCTGGTCGGAAAGGGCAAGGATGGTCAGCGAGGGACATTCGGCCCTACACTGCAGCTCATTGCGGCGGGTGTCAACGGCAAGGGTAGCTTTCCCTTTGAGGGCCGGTATTTGCAGATGCTTGTTGAAGGCCTGGATGGTATCCGTGTTGATCACCCGATATTCGCGTAATGCCTGTTGTAATGCCTGACTCATGTCGGTGTTCACGGCCAGTTGGGTGTTGCGATAGCTGTGCGTACCCAGACCGACAGTGGCTATGAAGAGTAATAAGGTGACGATGGCTGCATATCTCAGGCTGCCTGAGGGGTGGCTTTCCTTTTCGGTCTTATATCTCATGATTCTGTTTCTTTTGTTTAGGAGATCAGTTCTGAATGGCAGAATATGATTATCCTATTCTATTGCAAAGATAGTCGTTTTCTTTGATATTTCTTATCTTAGCCGGGTAAAAATCTATCTATTGAGCGTTGTCAGGCCTTTTAGGGTAGCAAATTCTAAGTTATGGGATGGAACAAGTTCTGACGCTTTCCAGCATCGTTGTTCTGTCCTGACCGATCGGTTAGCTGATAAGCGCTACTTTCGTAAGGAGCATATTATCCCTTCTGTGCTCTGGAGGCATTAAAGCCCCCAAATTTCATGTAGTGAGACTAGCCTTATTATATAAGGTAGAGTGCTTTGTTTTTCATTCTGAAGGATGCAATAACGGGCGGTCGCTTTCGTTATAATTTTGATATGCATTGTTCCAAAAAATATATGTTTTGCCTGCTGGCCGTCCTCGTGGTCGTGCTGGTTGGATGTTCCAGCGGAAAGAATACAGCCACTACCCGTTGGTGGCAGGCTTTTAATACCCGGTACAATGTGTATTACAACGGCGCACAGGCTTATATTGAAGGCTCGTTGGAGAAGGAGACGGGCAATCAGGACAATTTTACGGAGATGATTCCCTTATATACCGTCGGCAATAAGTCGAGCCGTGATTTGGGGAAGACCAATTTTGACAAGGCCATAGAGAAGGCGGAGAAGGCTATTAAGCTCCATAGCATCAAGAAACGTCCGGAATGGAACAAAAACCGGCGTAAGACCGCCAAGGATATCGAATGGCTCCACCGCCGCGAGTACAACCCTTTCCTGTGGAAGGCATGGCTCCTGTTGGGACGTGCCCAGTTTCACAAAGGCGATTTTGATGCCGCTGCATCCACCTTTGCCTATATGAGCCGTATCTACGCCACCCAGCCGGCCATCTACGGACGGGCCCGTGCCTGGCTTGCGAAGGCGTATGTGGAGAACGACCTGCTCTACGATGCCGAGGACGTGATCCGCAACGTGCAGCGCGACTCCATCCATTGGAGCGCACAGAAGGAGTGGGACTATACCTATGCCGACTATTATATCCATACGGGCGACTATGAACAGGCCGTGAAATATCTGCGGCGTGTCATCCGCCATGAGATGCGGCGCAAGCAGAAAGCGCGTGAGTATTATCTCCTTGGGCAACTTGAGACTGCCCTTGGACACAACGCTGAGGCTGCGAAGGCTTATCGGCGTGTACCCCGGCTTAATCCGCCTTACGAGCTGGCTTTCAATGCACGCATAGCCCTCAGTGAGGTGCTGGCTGCCTCGCAGAGCAGGCAGATGATCCGTAAGCTCAAGCGCATGGCACGTGCCGACAACAATAAGGACTATCTCGATCAGGTGTACTATGCCCTGGGCAATATCTATCTGGCAGAGAAAGACACGGCGGAAGCGATTCGCCAGTATGAGCTGGGCAACCGAAAGGCCACGCGTAGGGGTGTGGAGAAAGGCGTGCTCCTGCTCCGTTTGGGTGGACTCTATTGGGAACGTCATCAGTGGAGCGATGCTCGCCGGTGTTATGCCGATGCCCTCGGACTGCTCGACAAGGAGCGTAAGGACTATGCCCAACTGACAGAGCGCTCGAAGGTGCTCGACAAACTTACACCTTATACAGAGGCCGTCCATCTGCAGGATTCCCTGCAGGCATTGGCCAAGATGAGTGAGAAGGACCGTAACGCAGCCATCGACCGCGTCATCGAGGCGCTGAAGAAGAAGGAGAAAGAGCAGCGCGACAGTGTCGCAGAGGCGCTCAACCAGCAGAACCAGCAGCAGAACGGTGGTGTGGGCAACATCAATGCCAATAAGAATACCACTACAAACGTGCAGCAGGGTGGCACATGGTATTTCTACAATCCCATGGCCGTGCAGCAAGGTAAACAGCAGTTCCAGCGTATATGGGGAAAACGTGAGAATGTCGACAACTGGCAGCGTAACAATAAGACCGTGGTGGCCGGACTCGATCAGATGGGCGACCAGCCTTACACCGATGAGCAGCGCGATTCTATCGCCCGCGCACAGGAGGTGGCCGACTCACTGGAACAGATAGCCGGTAAGGCGGAGAACGATCCCCACCAGCGGGAATATTATCTCAAACAGATACCATTCACGGAAGAACAGGTGGCTGCCAGCAATGCCATCATCATGGACGGTCTTTATAATAGCGGCGTGATCTTCAAGGATGAGCTCGACTATCTCGATGAGGCGGAGAAGACGCTGCGCAGGCTGACCGACGACTATCCTTCCTATGAGCACATGGACAACGCCTTTTATCATCTCTTCCTGCTCTATTCGCGCAAGGGAGAGACGGCTGTCGCCGACAGCTATGTGCGGAAGTTGAAGGAAAGCTGGCCGGAGAGCGAGTGGACACGTGTGCTCACCGATCCCTATTTCCGCGAGAACGCCGTGGCGGGAGTCCATCTGGAAGACTCGCTCTATGCAGCCACCTATGCCGCCTTCAAGGCCGACCGGCTCAGCGAGGTGGAGAGCAATACGAAGCTCTCGGCCACCCGCTTCCCGCAGGGAGCCAACCGTGATAAGTTCATTTTCATAGGAGGACTCAGCGCACTCAACAGCGGCAATGCCGATGCTTGCCTGCAAGCGATGGAGCAGGTGGTGAAAGACTATCCTGAGAGTCCTGTGGCCGAGATGGCCGGTATGATCGTCAATGGTGTTCGGGAGGGAAGAATGCTGCGTGGAGGATCGTTTGACATCGGCGATGTTTGGAAACGGCGTACTGCCGTGCTGGCCGACAGCGACTCTATACAGGCCCGTACGTTCAGCAATGAGCGAAACACACCATTCGAGTTCATGCTCGTCTATATGCCCGATTCGGTGAACGAGAACAAGCTGCTCTATGAGATGGCCCGTTACAACTTTACGTCCTACCTCGTCCGCGACTTCGACATCTCCATCGAGGATGATGGTGCGTTGCATCGTATGCGTGTCAGCGGCTTTCAGAGTTATGATGAGGCTCTGCAGTATGCACGCAGCCTCTATCAGCAGGAGCATGTCCGGCAGCTCACGGCCAAGGCGCGACCGGTGATCATCAGCGAGGAGAACTTGCCGTTGTTGGGTACCAACTTCAGCTATGACGAGTATCAGGATTACTACAACCGGCATTTCGCTCCACTGACCATCACACCGTTCCGCCTCCTCACCGAACCGGCGGAAGTGACAACGCAGTCAGGAAAAGCCACAGAGGATGCTGGCGGCGGACAGCCCACCATACAGGAGGGTACGGTGATCGTCCCGGCGGAACCGACGGCCACGGAGATAGATACCTACCTACAGGAGAATTATGATGTGCCCGCTACGCCACAGAACAACGCGCAGCCGCAACAGGGTACGACGGTTATCCCAACCGACACGCCGGTGCCAGCCCCTCAGGAGGGCACGGTGATCCCGTTGGAGACGGCCACACCACAGGGCAACGCGCAGCCGCAGCAGGGTACAACGGTTATCCCAACCGACACGCCTGTGCCAGCCCCTCAGGAGGGCACGGTGATCCCGTTGGAGACGGCCACACCACAGGGCAACGCGCAGCCGCAGCAGGGCACGACGGTCATCCCGATAGACACGCCGGAGGCAGCCCCTCAGGAGGGCACGGTGATCCCGTCGGAGACGGCCACACCACAGAGCAACGCGCAGCCGCAGCAGGGCACGACGGTCATCCCGGCAGACACACCGGCAGTCCGTAAGCGACAGTCAACGGATACTCCTCAAACTCCGGTGCAGGAGCGTAACCGGATGTCAGATGATGGAGTGACTATCTATTTTAATGATACGGAAGATGTGCCTCCATCGACGGGACGTCCTGCCACTCCGGCAAAGTCGGCGGACACGCCTCAAAAAGAAGATAAACCCAAGCAGCAGTCGTACGATCTCGAAGACGAATACTATGACTTGGATGGATTTTAAAAACAAGAATGCTTATGAGCAACGGATCAATATTGTGGGTAGACGATGAGATCGAACTCCTGAAGGCCCACATCATCTTTCTTCATAAAAAAAACTATGAGGTGACCACCATGACCAATGGTGCGGATGCTATCGACGAGTGCCGGCAGCACACCTTCGATCTGATCATGCTGGATGAGATGATGCCCGGACTGACAGGACTGGAGACGCTGCAGCGCATCAAGGAGCTTCAGCCTTCTACACCTGTCGTCATGGTGACGAAGAGCGAGGAAGAGAATATCATGGATCAGGCCATCGGGTCGAAGATCGCCGACTACCTTATCAAACCGGTCACACCCTCACAGATCCTGCTGGTACTGAAGAAGAACATTCACCGGAAACAGATCCTCACGGAAGTTACGCAGACGGGCTACCAGCAGGAGTACGGTCGGCTGGGAATGCAGATCAGCGACTGCCGCACACTGGATGACTGGACAAAGGTGTATCGCAGGCTTGTACACTGGGAGTTGGAGCTCAGCGATGCCGACAGCCAGATGACGGAGATGCTTACGATGCAGAAGGAGGAGGCCAACATCGGATTTGCCAAATATATCAAGAACAACTATCTCGACTGGGTCAATCCTAAGGGATGGCTCTCCAGTAAGGTACTGCCGCTGGATGCCGGAAACGACGGCGTGCAGCAAGGTGTCCGCCCGATGATGAGTCCTGATGTGTTCAGGGAGTGTGTCTTCCCCGCCCTCAATGCCGGCGAGAAGGTGTTTCTTATCGTCATCGACAATTTCAGATACGACCAGTGGCGTGTCTTGGCCAGAGAGATCGGCGATCTGTTTAGCGTCGAAGAGCATGTCTATCTCTCCATCTTGCCTACGGCGACGCAGTATGCACGCAATGCCATCTTCAGTGGTCTGATGCCCCAACAAATCGCCGATATGTTCCCCGACTTGTGGGTGGATGAGGATGAGGAGGAAGGCAAGAATTTAAATGAAGGACCGCTGATAGAGACACAGATCGAACGCTACCGGCGCCACGACAGTTTCAGCTACTACAAGGTGAACGATTCGCAGGGAGCCGACCGCTTGCTGCAGCAGTTCAACACTTTGGACGAAAACGATCTCAATGTCGTGGTGGTCAACTTCATCGATATGCTCTCACATGCACGCACCGAGTCGAAGATGGTGCGCGAGCTGGCCAACAATGAGAGCGCCTATCGTAGTATTACGCTCAGTTGGTTCCGCCATTCATTCATGACCGAGCTGTTCCAGCGGCTGGCACAAAGCGACTATCGCGTGATCCTAACCACCGACCACGGCTCGATACGCACCTCTAAGCCGGTGAAGATCATCGGTGACCGCAACACAAACACCAACCTGCGGTATAAGCTCGGCAAGAACCTGAACTACAATGCCAAGGAGGTGTTTACGATCCACGATCCCAAGGCCGCCCAGCTGCCCGCTCCTAATGTGTCGACGACCTATGCTTTTGCTACGGGCGACACCTTCTTCGCTTATCCGAACAACTACAACTACTACGTGTCCTATTATAAAGATACGTTCCAGCATGGAGGCATCTCCATGGAAGAGATGCTCGTTCCTCTTGTCTCGATGAAAGGAAGGAAGCGCTGATCTGTGCTTCCTTCCTCGTTTTAGGGTCATAAGCATCTGATGGGTGGCCTGGCCTCGGTGTATGCGACAAGAGTAGTTAGAGGTGGATAGGCCGGTTTGGTGAGGGTAGAATACCTTTTTTAGTTAAAATATATAGAACATTCCAAACCAAATTTATAGAATACATCGTTTGGCAGGGGTATTGCTTGTTTTTATTCCATTTTGATTATCTTTGCATCCGCTTTCCTACTCCCATGTGTTATGACAGGAAGGAAAGGCTTTTGATGACATAAATTACAAAGATTGTATAACTTAAAAAAGAAAGGATTACACACAATGAAAAAATTGTTCATGCCCATGTGCTTCGCTGCTGTTCTTACTTTTTTCAGTGCTTGTGGCACAACAGGAAAGGCGCTCTCTTCGCTTGACGCACTGAATGGCGAATGGAAGATAACACAGGTAGAGGGACAGAATCTTACAGCCCAGCCCGGTGAGAAAGAGGCATTCATGGGCTTTGATGTAAAGGAGAATCGTTTGTACGGATGCACAGGATGCAATAATCTGTTAGGTGGCTTGCAGGCCGATGCCAAGAAACACACTATCTCTTTCGGACAGACCGGCAGCACACAAATGATGTGTGAGAACATGGAGACCGAGCAGAAGGTACTGGGTGCCATGGCAAAGGTTGAGAAATATGAGATCAGCGCTAATGGAGTGATGTTACTGAAAGCTGCCGATGGTACAACCGTAATGACACTGCAGAAGAAATAATGTGTCGGTAGTATCCCATATACCTTATTAAATTAAGTTAGACATAAAAAATAAGGTACGCCGTGTGTCAATGGATACATGGACATACGGCTTTTTTCGTTATGATAGTAAGAATCATGACGACTATACAGAAGTCCTGAATAACTTACCTTTGTCTCCGGGTGTACAATATCCCCTCATGTGATCCCACACTTCTAACATGCTCTATGTGAGAGGAATGATAGGTCTTGGTCATGCCATTAATCATACCTTATTTATAATAAATAAAATATTAAAATTCTTGTCATTCATCTTGATATATGTGGGAATGGCCCCCTCTCCAGTCATGGCTTTTGTCGGACTGGAGAGGGGTTAGGGGAGTGTATGAATGAAGCTTACTCCTTGATCGTTATGAGCGCGTTGGAGATGATGGCGGCGAGTCCTCCGGTGGTGATGCCGCTTGAGAAGATATTTCTCACGGTCTCGGGCATCTGTGCGAGGATGTCTGGCACCATCTCGACGCTGAGTCCGAGGGCGAAGCTGATGGCCATGACAAGTACGGCCTTCCGGTTGATCTTTGTCGATGCGATGATACGGATGCCGGCGGCGGCTACGGTGCCGAACATCAGCAGTGTGGCTCCTCCGAGGACGGGAGCGGGCATCAGCGAGAACACCAGGCCTACGGCGGGGAAGATACCGAGCAGGAGCAGTGCGCCTGCGATGTAGTAGCCTACGTAGCGGCTGGCGATGCCTGTCAGCTGGATCATTCCGTTGTTCTGTGCGAAGATGGAGTTGGGGAAGGAGTTGAAAACGGCAGCGAGGAACGAGTTGAAGCCGTCGGCGAGGATGCCTCCCGATGCGCGTTTCATGAAGACGGGGCCTTCGATGGGCTCACCGGAGATGAGTGAGTTGGCGGTCACGTCGCCGTAGGCCTCTATGGCCGTGATGAGATAGACCAGTCCCAGTCCGATGAAGGCCGATATGTCGAAGTGGAGGCCGTACTTGAAGGGTGTGGGGATGTAGAATCCTCCGTAGTCGGTGACGCTCTTGAAGTCGATCATGCCGATGAAGTAGGCGACGACGCATCCGGCGAGCAGTCCGAGGACGATGGAGCTCATGCGCAGGAAGCGGTTGCCGGAGCGGTTGAAGATGACGATGAGGACGAGTACGAGGGCGGCCAGTCCGAGGTTAGTAAGCGAGCCGAAGGTGCCGTCGGCCTGTGCCTCCGCTCCTCCTCCGCACGAGTTGATGCCTGCCTTGATGAGGCTCATGCCGATGAGCGTGACGACGATGCCTGACACGAGCGGTGTGATGATCTTGCGGGTGTAGGGGAGTATGCGGCTGACGATCATTTCCACGATGGATGCGAACATGCAGGCGGTGAAGATGTAGCTCAGTGCCATCTCCACGTTGAGCTTGCCGTTGACCATGCCGAGCATTCCCGCTCCGATGATCGGACCGATGAAGGAGAAGCTGGTGCCCTGTATGCAGAGCAGCCCTGTGCCGATAGGTCCGATGCGGTGGCACTGGATGAATGTGGCGATGCCGGAGACGAACAGCGACATCGATACGAGGAAGCCGGTGGTGTGGACATCGAAGCCGAGCGCATTGGAAATGATCAGCGGCGGCGTGATGATGGCCACGAAGATGGCGAGCAGATGCTGAAGGGCAGCAAAGATGGTCTCTTTCAGTGCGGGGCGATCGTTGAGACCATAGATAAGATCGTTAGAGGCACGGTTCTTGGCCGGAGATGTTGATGTCATATAAAGGTGGGAGATAGTGATCCTGAACAGCGGATAGCACCTGACGCGGCGGCTGCCGTCTGTCGGGTGAGATGAAAAAGCCCCTTGTGTCTAAGGGGCAGGAATAAAAATCCCGATGTGGCGGTTGGAGCCATATCGGGATAGAGGGGGTTAGAGCAGAGCCTTGAACTTCTCGTCGAGCACGTTCTTTGAGGCGGCGCCCACGAACTTGTCGACCAGTTGTCCGCCCTTGAAGAAGAGGATGGTGGGGATGTTGCGTACACCGAACTGCATGGCGATATCATCATTCTCTTCTACGTCGCACTTGCCGACAACGATCTTGCCATCGTAATCATCGGCCAGCTCCTTGATGGTGGGGGCCAGCATGCGGCAGGGACCGCACCATGTGGCCCACAGGTCAACTACTAATGGCAGCTCACCATTCTTATAGCTCTCAAAGTTCTCAGTTGTAATTTCTACTTCCATTGTTTTCTTTTGTTGATTTGTTGAATTTGTGTGCAAAGTTAATCGAATATTTTTAATTCTGCAAACTTTGCGCCATTAGAATTCCACGATACGCGATCCGTCGGGCTGTTCGGTGATGGTCACCTTCTTCGCGTCGCCGGGGAGAATATCCTCGATGAGCTCCGGCCATTCGAGGAAGCAGAGTGCTCCGCTGTAGAAATAGTCCTCATAGCCCATGTCGTAGACTTCCTCAAGCTTCTTGATGCGGTAGAAGTCAAAGTGATAGATCAGCTCGTCGGTCGTTGCCGAGCGGTATTCGTTGACGATGGCGAAGGTCGGTGAGGTGATGACATCCTCCACGCCGAGCTCCTCGCATACGGCCTTGATGAAAGTGGTCTTGCCGGCACCCATCTTGCCATAGAATGCGAAGACGGTTCCGTCGCCCATGTTCTTGATAAACTCACGCGCTGCGGCGTGGATGTTTTCCAAAGAGTCGATAGTAATCTTCATGATCTTGTATGTTTTGATTTTTCTAATTCAACTGATAGCTCATGTTGGACTGTTGCTCGAGGAAGTTGACGAGGTGGTTGGTCACCTCGATCTTCTTCTTGACGGCCCTGAGCAGGATGTTGGCCTTGTTCTCCTCATCGTTGATGTTGAAGAACAGCTCCGTATGCCCTGGCGAGTCGTTGACGAGCGAAAGGATGTCATTGGTCACCACTTCGTTGATGTCGCGTGCGTGCAGGGTGATGGTGAGCCGGTTGATGCGCTGCTCCTTCACGCTCTGCATGTACTCTACATTCTTGATCTGCAGGGAGAAGAAGTTGCTGGAAGCGAACTTCTTGGTCAGTTGTGCGGTGATGTAGACCGAGCTGCTGACGATGAGCCGGCTGTTCCATTGTCCCCAGTCGTTGCCGAAGAGCGCGATCTCTCCCGGCCCGTCATAGTCTTCGATGGTGACGATGCCGAAGGGCTCTCCCCGCTTGGTGAAACGCTGTTTCACGTCGGTGACGATACCACCGAAAGTAAGTTCCTGTCGCTGTGCGAGCCGATCGTAGTTCTCCCGTGTCACCTCATTACAGTGGGTGTTGCAGAGCTTCTTGAGGATGATGGAATAGTCGTCGAGCGGGTGCGCGGAGAGGAAGATGCCGACGAGCTCTTTTTCCTTTCCCAGACGTTCGATGCTGCTCCATGCCTCGGCCTTAGGGATGGGTGGCAGGGCAATGGCAACATCATCAGCTGATCCGAAGAGTGACATGCTCTGTGAAGCTTTATCGGCCTGATATTGCTGGCCGAAGCGTACGAGCACGTCGAGAAAGAGATCGCCCTTTGCATTGGGTGCGAGATATTGCTCACGCATGAGTCCGAAACAGTCGAAGCCGCCGCTGAGCGCCAGCGACTCGAAGCATTTGCGGTTGACATCCTTGAAGCTGATGCGCTTGGCAAAGTCGTAGATGTCCTTGTAGGGACCATTCTGCTCGCGCTCGCGGACGATAGCCTCGGCAGCGCCGGACCCCATGCCCTTGATGGCAGAGAGACCGAAGCGGATCTCACCTTTCTTGTTCACACCGAAGCCGATGAAGCTCTCGTTCACGTCGGGACCGAGGGTGGGGATGCCCATGTTCTTGCATTCCTCCATGAGCTTCGTGATCTCCGTGATCTGTGCGAAGCGGCGGGTCATCAGGGCGGCCATGAACTCGGCGGGATAGTTGGCCTTCATGTAGGCCGTCTGGTAGGCCACCCATGAATAGCATGTGGCATGCGACTTGTTGAAGGCGTAGGATGCGAATTTCTCCCAGTCGCTCCATATCTTTTCGAGGATCTTCGGGTCGTGTCCGTTCTCCGTTCCCTGCTTGATGAATTTCGGCTTCATGGCGTCTACGATGGCTTTCTTCTTCTTACCCATGGCTTTACGCAGGGCATCGGATTCACCGCGGGTGAAGTTGGCCAGCTGACGCGACAGGAGCATCACCTGCTCCTGATATACCGTGATGCCGTAGGTGTCCTTCAGATATTTTTCCATGCAGGGGATATCGTAGGTCACCAGCGCGGGATTGTTCTTGCGTCGGATGAACTCAGGAATATAGTCCATAGGTCCCGGACGGTAGAGGGCGTTCATGGCGATGAGGTCCTCAAATACGGTGGGATGAAGCTCACGCAGGTATTTCTGCATGCCGGGCGACTCGAACTGGAAGGTGCCGATGGTGCGTCCCTCCTGGTAGAGCTTGTAGGTGGCGGGATCGTCGATGGGGATGTTGTCGAGGTCGATGTCCTTGCCCGTGGTCTGCTTCACCACCTTGCAGGCCTCTTTCAACTCGGAGAGCGTCTTCAGTCCGAGGAAGTCCATCTTGATGAGTCCCGTCGACTCGATGACGTGACCGTCGTATTGCGTCACGGCACACTTCAGCTCCGGGAAATCGGGGTCGGGCGCGGTCATGACGGGCACCCAGTCGGAGATGGGGTCACGGCAGATGATGAATCCGCAGGCGTGAATGCCTGTTCCACGGATGGTGCCTTCAAGCTGCCGTGCATATTTGATGGTATTGCGTTCGCGCGGATCGGGCGACGCTTCGGCCTCGCGCAGCTCGGGGGTGCACTTGATGGCGTTGCCCAGGTTCATCTTCATGCCGTCGGGCAAACGGTCGGGGATAGCCTTTTTCAGTGCGTTGGACTTGTCGAGCGGCAGGCCCTCCACGCGTGCCACGTCGGCGATGGAGTTCTTGGTGGCCATCGTGCCATAGGTGATGATGTGTGCGCAGTTCTCTGCTCCATATTTGTCCATCACCCAGCGGAGCACCTTGCCGCGTCCGTCGTCGTCGAAGTCGGTATCGATATCAGGCAGGTTGACACGGTCGGGGTTGAGGAAACGCTCGAACAGCAGATCGTATTTCAGAGGGTCTATCTTGGTGATACCCAGACAGTAGGCCACTACCGATCCGGCTGCCGATCCACGTCCCGGCCCTACCCATACTCCCAGATCGTTGCGTGCGGAGTTGATGAAGTCCTGTACGATGAGGAAGTAGCCGGGGAAGCCCATGGTCTTCATCACGTGAAGCTCGAACTTCACGTGTTCGGCTACGTTGTCGGGGATAGGATCGCCATAGAGACGCCGGGCACCCTCGTAGGCGAGCTTGGCCAGGTAGTCGGCTTCGAACTTGATACGGTAGATCTTGTCGTAACCGCCCAGACGGTCGATGACCTTCTGTCCCTCTTTCGGTGAGAGAGGATGCTCGCCGTTCTCATCGGTGGTGAACTCTTTGTAGAGGTCTTCCTCGGAGAACTTCGTGCGCCATTCCTCCTCCGTACCGAAGCTCTCGGGTATGGGGAAGAACGGCATGATGGGGCCGTGATCGATGGAGTAGATCTCCACCTTGTCGAGTATCTCACAGGTGTTGCTGAGCGCTTCGGGGATATCGGAGAAGATGTCGTTCATCTCCTGTTGCGTCTTGAACCATTCCTGCTTGGTGTAGCGCAGACGGTTGGGGTCGTCAAGATCCTTACCTGTGGAGATGCAAAGCAGGTGGTCGTGGGCCTCGGCGGTGTCCTTGTCCTCGAAGTGGCAGTCGTTGGAGCAGACGAGCTTTACGCCATATTCGCGCGCGAGCTCTATGAGGACCTTGTTGGCTTTCTGCTGCAGGGGAAAAGTCTCGCGGTTGGCGACAATATTGGGATCTTTGACCTCATGACGCTGCAGCTCGAGATAGTAGTCGTCGCCGAAGACGCGGTGATACCACTGTACGGCCTCACGGGCACCGTCGATGTCACCTTCCAGAATCTTGGAAGGCACCTCGCCGGCGATGCAGGCGGAGCAGACGATCAGATCCTCGTGATATTTCTCAAGGTCGTAACGGTCGGTGCGCGGCCGGGTGTAGAAGCCGTCTACCCAGGCATTGCTGACGAGCTTGATAAGATTCTTGTATCCATGATAGTTCTTGGCAAGGACGATGAGGTGGTAGCGCTTGTTGTCACCCTTGCTCCTGTCCTTGCTCTCCTTGTGGTCATTGGCGACGTACATCTCGCAACCGAAGATCGGCTTGAAAGGCTCCTTGCCCTCCTTCTTGCGTTGCTTGTTGATGCCTGCACAATAATCGGCAAACTCCTTGATGCCGTACATCACGCCGTGGTCGGTGATGGCCATGCCCTTCATGCCGTCGGCAACGGCTTTGTCCACCAGGTGGTTTACTTTTGACTGTCCGTCCAAAATAGAATAATGGGTGTGGACGTGCAGATGTACGAAGTCTATCATAAATGCGTTTTCTTTTGGTGTGCTAAGTTACAGCGAAAAAGTGAGACGGCCAAAATTCAACGTTGCTTTTTTCGGTTGCCGGTAGGAGGGGCAATGATCGCCTTGAGCACCATCAGAAGGGAACGACATTTGTCCAAGGCGAAGGTGAGCCAACAGGCGACTTACCATTCGTCTTGACGCCCCTCCCTTGTCATTGAGAGACAAACAGGCCTTGTGTCGTCCAGTTGCCCGTTAAATTACCTTAATTTGCTTTGTCGGGACAATAATAATACATGCCAAGGGAGTAATTACGTGTAGAGGACTTGCAAGTGTCAGAAACAAATCGTATCTTTGACTCAAAGTTTGAATCAAATAAAACCTTGTCTTTATTAAAAACCTCCACTGTTATGAAAATGAACCATTACGCTAGATGCGTGACAGCCGGACTGCTGTGCTCCTTCATGTATGGGACCCTTTCGGCACAAGAAGCAGGATTCGACCTCTCGTCCCAACGTTCTGAGAAGCAGGATGTACGGACCGTGCCGGGGAAAAAGATAGACCATCACGGCCTGATCATCAACCCTACGCCTCATCAGTTGAAAGTGGACAAGGGCACTGCCTGCTCCATCTCACAGGGCATCAAGCTGAAGGATAAGCAGCATGAATTTGCGTCTTATCTGGATTTCCTGACTACAAATAAGAAGGGAATCAAGCTTACCATTGATTTCGGACCGAAGACAGCCCGGAAGGCCGGGGTGAAAGAGGTGTCCGGAGCTTACTCGCTGATCGTCAGTCCCAAGGAAATTACCCTGATAGGATATGATGCGCGAGGAGCCTTCTACGGCATCCAAACCTTGAAGCAGCTGGCAGAGAGTCCGATTTCCGCCCAAGGCGCTTTGCCCTGCGTGGAGATCAACGATTATCCGGACCTGCCCAACCGTGGCGTAGTGGAAGGATTCTATGGTACTCCCTGGTCACATGATGTGCGCCTGTCACTGATTGATTTTTATGGTAAGTTTAAGATGAATACTTATTTATATGGTCCTAAAGACGATCCTTACCACAGTTGCCCAAACTGGCGTCTGCCTTATCCGGAGAAAGAAGCGCAACACATCAAGGAACTGGTAGAGGCCTGTAACCGGAATTACGTCGATTTTGTATGGGCCATCCATCCGGGACAGGACATCAAATGGAACGAGGAGGATTATCATAACTTGGTCCAGAAATTCAATTGGATGTATGATCTGGGAGTACGTCATTTTGCCATCTTCTTTGACGACATCTCAGGCGAAGGCACCAACCCGATGAAGCAAACGGAATTGCTGAACCGCCTGACGGAAGAGTTCGTGAAGGTGAAGGGAGACGTGTCGCCACTGACGGTCTGCCCGACCGACTATTCCGGACTTTGGGCCAACCCGACGGAAAAAGGCAGCCTGGCCATTTATGGAAAGACCTTGAATCCTGACATCAAGGTGTTCTGGACGGGCGACGTGGTATGTAGTGACCTGACCCCTGAGACTCTCGAGTTCATCAATTCCCGCATCAAGCGCCCGGCGTACTTCTGGTGGAATTATCCGGTGACCGACTACATCCGCAACTTCCTGCTCCAAGGACCGGTCTACGGACTGGATACGAGCCTGACGGCCCACGAGACCTGCGGCGTGGTCAGCAACCCAATGGAGCACGGCGAGGCCTCCAAGCTGGCCTTGTATGGAGTGGCCGACTATGCCTGGAACATCGCGGCCTACAATGCCATCGACAACTGGGAACGAGGACTGGCCGAGCTGGTGCCCGATGCCACCGATGCGTACCGTACCTTCGCCATCCACTCCAGCGACAACGAGAACGGTTACCGGCGGGATGAGTCGTGGGAGACAAAGACCTTCCGCATTGCCGATTGGGATGATGCGACAGCCAATGCGCTTGAGGAAGAGTTCAAGAAGGTGGAAAGTGCTCCTGCCCGCCTGGAGAGTGGTTGCAAGAACAAGGAATTGCTCCGGGAACTGCGGCCGTGGCTGATAGAATTCGGCAAGCTGGGTAGCCGAGGCAAGAAGGCCATCGAGCTGGCGCGCATCTATCGCTCCGGTCAGGACGATGCGCTGTTCTGGACCAAATACGTACAAAACATCATGTCTGCAGAAGATCGGAAGAACTACGAGGCGCACAAGTCGGGCACGTTGAAGCTCCAACCATTCTATGAGCATGCGATGGACGACATGGCACACGGATACCTAAAGAGACTGTCGGGCAAGGTGCCGAGCGATTACAAGGGCATCGGTTCCTTCAACAGCGCACAAACCGTACAGACGAAGCTGATGCTTGACAACGACTCAACGACCTTCTATACTTCCGGAATTGCCCAGAAGGCGAACGACTGGATCGGCGTAGACCTGCGCGATGTACGTGACGTGACGGAGATCTCCATCCTTCAGGGAAGAAACTCGAAGGACGACGTGGACTATTTCGACCATGCCATCGTGGAGTGTTCCGCAGATGGAAAGACCTGGAAGGCACTCACCGGCGAACTGAACAAGCAATATGTCATCCACTGGAAGGGCGCTCCGGAAAAGGCACGCTATGTCCGCCTGAAACGACTGGATTCCAAGCGGACCAACTATGCTTCCGTCCGCTCGTTCGATGTGAACCCGCTTCGTCCGGAGAACCTCGGCTTCACGCTTGAGGCGGATACGCTGGGCAAGGCCGTCTATGCTTTCGACAACAACTTGGCCACATCCTACCAAAGCACGAAGGCCATGACCTTTGGGGTAGGCAAGGATGTGAAGGCCTATACCTTATTAATGAACCAGTTGGCCGCCCCGATAAAGTGCGTGCAGTTGGACAAGAAAGGTAAGGTAGTGTCTGAGGCCATGATCGACGCTCCTTATGCGAGAATTGAATTGGCCAACAAGAATGTGAGGAAGATCCGTCTGGAAGGAAAGACGGAAATCTTTGAGATCGTGCCAGTCGACTGACCTAAGGATGAGGCATTCGGGACGTCCTTGCGTCTCATCGTAGACGCTACGACGGCTCAGGTGAGGCACGAGGACCTCTGAGAGGGGACGCAAGGCCACCTTCCCTTAACCTAGGCACAAGGACATCTCGGTTAAAACGTCCTTGTGCCTATACCTTATTTTATAGGGCCTCACAAGAGAACGCCCCTTCGTCCAGTGACACTTGCCCGAGTAGGGCATTGGGGAGCTGAAATATCTCGTCCCATTGCCGGGCAGTTGGCCCGCCAACCTTTGTCAAGGAAATGACGGATGGGTAGAGTTAAGGTGACGGTCAGAGTACGAGAGGCATTGGACAAAGATGAAAGCTTGCGGATAGGGGCTGCGCCAGAAAGCCCATGCGACCTTGTACGGTCGTTGCCCATTGGGAGATGCGGCTTGTTGGTTAAGGCCAGTTTCTTAATAAATCGCTCTCGACAGCATTTAATTTGTTTCTTTTTAGAAGAAGATTATTATTTTTTTTTAATATGCGCGTGTTTTATGGCAGAAACTTTTGCGCAATAATGTTTTTTTTATATCTTTGCCTTCAATTGAAACCAACTTCAAAGCAATAAAGCTATGAAACATTTTGGAAAATTGATTTTAGGTGCTTGCACCGCATTAACTTTAATCGGTACCCCGGCTCCAATGCTTGCACAGAGCCTCTCTCCTTCTACCAAATGGGAGTGGAATAAGGGTACTATCGTCGTTAAATCTCCTGAACGTCCGGCCGGACAGAAATGCGCACTCGGACTGACCGTTCCTAAAATGAGCGTGGTCCGTGTAGGATTCGTGGGATTGGGCATGCGTGGTCCCGGAGCCGTAGAGCGCTTTACGCACATTGCCGGAACCAAAATCGTAGCTTTATGTGATTACGAGAAGGAACGTGCCGAAGGATGTCAGAAATACCTGCAGAAGGCTTGCCTGCCTGAAGCAGCCATCTATTCAGGCCCGGAAGGCTACAAGGCACTCTGCGAGCGCAAGGACATTGACCTGGTGTACATCGCAGCCGACTGGGATCATCACTTCCCCATTGCCAAGTATGCCTTGCAGCATGGCAAGAACGTAGCCATCGAGGTGCCGTCAGCCATGAACCTGGAACAGTGCTGGGAGCTCATCAACCTGTCAGAGACTACCCGCAAGCATTGTATGATTCTGGAGAACTGCTGCTACGACTGGTTTGAGATGAATACCTTGAACATGGCACAACACGGCGTGTTTGGTGAGATCCTTCGTGCACAGGGTGCTTACATCCACAATCTGAATGAGTTCTGGCCGTACTACTGGAAGAACGGTAAGGACGACAAGTTGGGCTGGCGTCTGCGTTACAACATGCTGAACCGTGGCGACGTTTACGCTACTCACGGACTTGGCCCTGTGGCTCAGGCCCTCAACATTCATAGAGGTGACCGTATGACCACCCTGGTAGCCATGGATACGAAATCCGTACACGGCAAGGAATTGGTAGAGCAGGCAACGGGTAAGCCTTGCGAGGAATTCCGTAACGGCGACCATACCACTACCCTTATCCGTACCGCTCAGGGAAAAGTCATCGAGATCCAGCACGACGTGATGAATCCGCAGCCCTATAACCGTTTGTACCAGCTGACTGGAACAAAGGGCTTCGCCAATAAGTATCCGGTTGAAGGCTATGCAGTGGATGCAGACCAGATGAAGGCTTCCGGTGTACAGCCGAAGGTAGACAATCTGAGCTCTCACTCTTTCCTTCCTGAAAAGGAAATGCAGGCACTGGTCGACAAATACCAGCACCCGATTCTGAAGAAGTATGGTGAGATGGCCAAGGAAGTAGGCGGACACGGTGGCATGGACTTCATTATGGACAGCCGTCTGGTGTACTGTCTGCAGAACGGACTGCCATTGGACATGGATGTGTACGACCTGGCTGAGTGGTGCTCTCTGGCAGAACTTGGAGCCCTCTCTATGGATAACGGTTGCGCACCTGTCGCAGTTCCCGACTTTACTCGCGGTCACTGGAACGATGTGAAGGGATTCCACCACGCATTTGCTACTCCGGCAGAAGAGGCTGCTACCGAGCTGGCTGCTGAGACGGCTACCCTTTCTCTCAAGACCCAGGGTATGAAAGAATGGTTGGCTAAGTCAAAGAGCAATGTGAAGAAAGAGGACGTAGAGTCACACATTCAGCAGCTTTCCGCTCAGTTGGATAAGACTCAGAAGAAGGCCAATGGCTCAGAAAGCAAGGAGCTGAAAAATATCGAAAAACAAGCTGAAAAGATGTTGAAGCAGGCTCAGAAGCTGCTGAAATAATCCAAGGCTTTTTATCTAATATAGAGAAAGGCTGTCTTCATCACGAAGGCAGCCTTTTTTCGTGCAGTCTGGTTGGAACATCCTCGATTTCAATCTCTAACCGGTGACCATTAGGCCGCAAGCGTCTTTCGCATTGGCTTGCCCGACGCCCATGAGCGGATTGCGTCTACGCTCTCCGTGGAGAAGGTTGGTATGGCAGTTGATGAGCCCGCCTGAGGGAGAAGGGTCCTCATGGTGCGTGACGGAAGGCAGTATCGTCGTAGTAGCCCTTGCGAGATCGCTCCGCTCATTTATGGTCTTGATGCTGCTGCTGACCTTACTGCAGGGCAATGGATTATTGGCAGTAAGCATTTTAAACATTTGGGTTCATAAGAAAAGACAAGTAATAGTAGAAATGTTAGGACAGCTCGTGTCATGGCCCAAATCTTGATTTGATACAAAAGTACAACTAAATATTTTAAAAGATGCAGTTTTATGCGAAATAAATTTGTCGATTAATGTAAAATGACTATCTTTGCACGAAATACGTATATTATTACTCTATTACCTATGGTGGGCAATAAAATAAGAAAACTAAAAAAAATCAGAATACATCGAGAAGGAACCGATACTTTGATCTACAGCCTGATAGCCTTGGTGGTCATTACGGCCGCTTTGTGGTATGGGTTTGACACCAAGTGGCCGGCGGGTATCTTTTTTGTAATTGCCGCTGTCGTGTATCTTATCGTCCTCAATTTCTATCAGTGTCCTGTACGTTATCTCAATGTGGAGGATACATCCGGCCTTGTCGTTGCTCCCGCAGACGGTAAGATCGTAGTGATTGAGGAAGTGGAGGAAAATGAATATTTCCATGAGAAACGCTTGATGATCAGCATTTTCATGAGCCTTTTCAATGTACATGCCAACTGGTTCCCGGTAGACGGCAAGGTAAAGTTCGTGAAACATCAGAATGGCAATTATCACAAGGCATGGTTGCCAAAGGCAAGTGAGGAAAACGAGCGAGCCGATGTGATGATCACTACTGATGATGGCACGGATGTGCTCTGCCGGCAGATAGCAGGAGCAGTGGCGCGCCGCATCGTCACTTATGCAAAGGAAGGTGAGGAATGCTATATAGACGAGCATTTAGGATTTATCAAGTTGGGTAGCCGTGTCGACGTCTTTCTGCCACTGGATGCGGAGGTGTGCGTCAAGATGGGTCAGAAGACTACGGGTGACCTCACTGTGATCGCAAAACTGAAGAAATAAGATGATAAGGAAACATATACCTAACACGCTGACATGCTGTAACCTCATCTCCGGATGTATCGCTACGGTCTTTGCATTCTACGGTTCACCCCTGTGGGCAATGGTAATGATCATTGTCGGAGCGGTATTTGATTTCTTTGATGGCATGTCGGCCCGTCTGTTGCACGTGCCTTCGCCCATAGGCAAGGAGCTGGATTCGCTGGCCGATGACATCACGTTCGGCATGGCACCCTCCGCAATACTCTTCGCAGAGTTGCAGGCGTGCGTGTTCCCGGCTTTCCTGCAGCCCTACCAGAACATTCTGGCGGGCTGTGCCTTCATCATGGCAGCCTTCTCTGCCCTTCGCCTGGCTAAGTTCAACCTGGACGAACGGCAGACAATGGGCTTCATCGGCCTGGCAACCCCTGCCAACGCCCTTTTCTGGGCAGCTTTGATCTTGGCGCGTAGTGAGCAGATGCCCGACCAGCGGACAGGTGGTCTGTGGCTGCTGTTGCTTATGCTGGTGAGCTGCTATCTCTTGGTCAGCGAGATCCCGATGTTCGCATTGAAATTCAAGCACTGGGGATGGAAAGGCAATGAGTTGCGATACACCTTCCTTGTGGTCAGTGCGTTGTTGCTGATCTTCTTCCAACTTTATGGTTTTGCCATAATCATTGCTTTGTATGTGATTATGAATATCATCATCTACATTAAAAACAAATGGAGTGGTGTCCGTTCATAGAATGGCAACAATTGACGACTTTCACGATTCTATAATAAAATAAGGACAAGAAAATAGAACAGAAAAAGCGGAGAGCTCAATGAGGGCTCTCCGCTTTCTTTAGGTCTCAGAAGACGGGATGTTAATTGTGTACCAATGTACCGATTTCTTCACCATCGAGCACCTTTTTCAGGTTGCCCACAATATCCATGTTGAACACATAGATAGGAAGATTGTTTTCCTGACACATGCAGATGGCTGTAAGGTCCATTACCTTCAGACCCTTGTCCAATACCTCTTTATATGTAATGTCATGGAACTTCTTGGCGGTGGGGTCTTTCTCAGGATCAGCGGTATATACGCCATCGACACGGGTACCTTTGAGCATCACGTCGGCTTCTACCTCGATGCCACGCAGTGATGAGCCAGTATCTGTGGTGAAGTAGGGGTTGCCTGTGCCGGCAGAACAGATCACGATGTTGCCTTGCTCCATGGCCTCGATGGCTTTCCATTTAGTGTAGAACTCACCGATAGGTTCCATGCGAATGGCGGTCAGTACCTTGTTCTTCACACCGATGGCGCCCAATGCGGAACTGAGTGCCAGGGAGTTGATCACCGTGGCGCACATGCCCATCTGATCACCCTTCACACGGTCGAAGCCTTTTTGCGAACCGCTCAAGCCACGGAAGATATTGCCACCGCCGATGACAATGGCGATCTGTACGCCCATATCGTGCACCTCTTTGATCTGACGGGCATAGTCGGACAGACGTTCAGGATCAATACCGTAATTCTGCTTTCCCATAAGGCTCTCGCCGGAGAGCTTCAGGAGTATTCTCTTAAATCTTGCCATAATGTTTGGATAATTGCTTTTATAGAGCAAAAATACGTAATTTATTTCTCTTTCCCAACGCTTTTCTTACTTTTATACTTCTTTTCAGATAAGGAAAGGGCCCTCTGCAGCCCATAATCGCAAGTTGTCAGTTCTCGTCAGCTGTTGACTCAAAGACAAGTACTAATAAGCCATGCGTCTAATATCTAAAGAAGTGGAAGGTGGCTTGGACTGATGGGGCATTAGGTAGGTTATCCACACGAAAAGACGGATCAGGAGGGATCTGTCTTTTCGTGTATTTGAAGTTGTATATCCGTCGGTTACAGTTCATGTCGCCACGTAAAGCAGTCGGGGAAATGGCAGTTGAGGCTTTGCGGTTCTTCGTGGAAGATGCCGAAGAGAGCTGATCCGCTACCGCTCATGGCTGCATAGATTGCTCCGAGACTGTAGAGTCGCTCTTTGATCTGTGCCAGTTGGGGATGGCGGCTAAAGATGGGGCCCTCAAAGTCATTGGTCAGGTCGATACGCCATGTGGTGATGGGTTGGCGTACGACATCGTGACAGCACTTGGCAGGGCACTTGCAATCCAGGGCAGCGTATGCCTCGCGGGTGGAGACGGCCACGGGAGGCTTGACTACTGCGATCCAGTAGCCGTGAAGATTACCTCTTGGTCCATCGGCCGGCTCAATGATCTCGCCCCGTCCGGTGCAGTAGGCCGGCTCAGCGGTGATGAAGAAGGGGCAGTCGCTGCCGAGGCGGGCGGCATAGCGCTCCATCTCGGAGATGCCGATATTCAGGCGGAAGCGCTCGTCGAGCAGTCTGATCATGAAGGCTCCGTCGGCTGATCCTCCACCCATGCCTGCCTGTGAGGGAATCCGCTTCACGAGATGGGCATGTATACGGGGCAACTGAAAGTCGTGGGCCAGCAGGTTGTAGGCCTTCACGACGAGGTTATCCGCTTCGGGACAATCGACAGCGGTAGGGCCGGTGACCTTCAGATCGCATGGCACGGAGGAAGGAAATTCCTCACCCATCAACTTGATCTCTAGCGCATCGGTGAGGGGGATGGGATACATTACGGTCTCTATGTCGTGGTAACCGTCGGTGCGTTCGGCGACGACATTCAAACCAAGATTGATTTTCGCACAAGGAAAGGTGATCATCGTTTTACTAATTGATTCTACTGCAAATATAATACAAAATCTTAGAGCGGGAGTCCTATGAATGATTTATTTTTTGTATTTTTGCCCCCTAAACAAATAGATCGTATGCCTACAACAGCACAAAGTAAAGGCGGTACGCGTGCCCGCCGCAAAGTGTCAACTCCTATCGATCCTACATACGCCCACTTGCAGCCGCAGGCCCTTGATGTGGAACGTGTAGTGCTCGGTGCGCTGATGATAGATAAGGATGCATTCTCGCTCGTGGCTGAGAAATTACATCCGGAGACTTTTTACGAACCACGTCATCAAAAGATATTCGAAGCCATACAGAGTCTGAGTCTTCATGACCGTCCTGTCGACATCATGACGGTTACCAACGAGTTGCAGAAGTTGGGTACCTTCGATGAGGTCGGCGGTACTGACTATATCCTCGAATTGTCTTCCCAAGTGGCTTCCTCGGCGAATATCGAATACCATGCCAAGATCCTTCAGCAGAAGTATATGGCCCGACAACTCATCTCTTTCGCCTCACAGCTAGAGACAGATGCCTTTGACACTACTGTGGATATTGATGAGCTGATGCAGAAGGCCGAAGGCAGTTTGTTTGAACTGTCCCAAAAGAATATGACACAGGACTTTACGCAGATCGATCCTGTGATTCGGCAGGCTCAGGACATTCTGCAGAAGGCTATGGGTAATACTTCTGGTCTGACGGGCATTTCTACAGGTTACAATAAGCTCGATGATCTCACTTCAGGCTGGCAGGATTCCGATCTTGTGATTATCGCCGGTCGTCCTGCCATGGGTAAGACCTCGTTTGCCCTTTCGTTGGCGAAGAACATTGCTGTCGATCAGCGTATCCCTCTTGGCTTCTTCTCTCTTGAGATGAGCAACGTACAGCTTGTCGACCGTCTGATTTCCAATGTCTGTGAGATCAATGGTAAGGCCATTATGAACGGACAGCTCCGCCCGGATGAGCTTCAGCGTTTTGATAAGAATCTCCATCAGCTCGAAGGTGCACCTCTTTATATAGATGACACGCCGGCTATGTCGGTGTTTGAACTTCGTACGAAGGCCCGTCGCATGGTACGTGAGAAAGGTGTCCGAATGATCATGATCGACTATCTGCAGCTGATGAATGCCAGTGGTATCCGTTTTGGCAACCGTCAGGAGGAGGTGTCCACCATCTCACGTTCGTTGAAAGGTCTGGCCAAGGAGTTGAATATTCCTGTCATGGCACTATCACAGCTCAATCGTACTGTGGAGAACCGAGAAGGTTATGAAGGTAAGCGACCTCAGCTCAGCGACCTGCGTGAGTCGGGTGCCATCGAGCAGGATGCCGATATGGTGGTATTTGTCCATCGTCCAGAATATTATGGCATCAAGACAGACCCGAAGGGAAACGATCTGCAGGGAAAGGCAGAGATCATCATCGCCAAGCACCGTAAGGGTAAGACCGACACGGTGTTGCTCAACTTTGAGGGCCAGTACACGCGCTTTACCAATCCTGAGGATGCTGCTTTGCGTCCACTTGCCAGTGATGTAATTGACGGGGGAGGTGAGATCATTGGCTCGCGCATCAATGGTGATGACGATCCTCTAGGGGGCGATCCGGGTGCCGTACCGTTCTAAATTAGGAAATTTTCCGGAAAATAGCAAGAGATTGTAAGTTTTCAACATAAAAAACTTACAATCTCTTGTTTGTTTTGCGAAATTTATATACCTTTGCATCGTCATCCACAAAATGGTGGGTACGACACATAAACATAAAAATAGTAATCGATATGAACCAGAGCATTCACATTCTGAGCATTATTAACATTATTCGACTGCGCAAGACAGCCGGAAATGAGAAGGTGCGTTAGAGTGTGAGTATGCTTGAGCTATATAAAGCCTTTCCATTTCCGTGTGAGTGGGAAGGCTTTTTTATATATAAGATTCAGCGAACGATAAAGTTACACAAAACAAAAAGATACGATTATGAGTGAGAGATTGTTTGTTTTCGATACGACCCTCCGCGATGGTGAGCAGGTGCCCGGTTGCCAGTTGAATACGGTTGAGAAGATCCAGGTGGCCAAGCAGCTGGAACTGTTGGGAGTCGATGTCATCGAGGCGGGTTTCCCTGTTAGTTCTCCCGGTGACTTTCATAGTGTAGAGGAGATCTCCAAGGCTGTGACCTGGCCGACGATCTGCGCCCTGACGCGTGCGGTAGAAAAAGATATTGATGTGGCTGCCGACGCTTTGAAGTACGCTAAGCATAAGCGTATTCATACAGGATTGGGAACCAGTGACTATCATATTAAATATAAATTCAACTCAACCCGCGAGGATATCCTCGAGCGTGCCGTACGTGCAGTGAAGTACGCAAAGCAGTATGTAGAGGATGTGGAGTTCTATGCCGAGGATGCCGGTCGTACCGACAATGAGTATCTCGCCCGCGTGGTAGAGGCTGTCATCAAGGCGGGCGCCACGGTAGTGAATATCCCCGATACGACAGGATATTGCCTGCCCGATGAGTATGCGGCAAAGATCAAGTACCTTGTCGATCACGTAGATGGCATAGACAAGGCAATCATCTCTACCCACTGCCATAACGACCTGGGCATGGCGACGGCCAATACGCTGAACGGTGTGCTCGTCGGAGCACGTCAGGTGGAAGTGACCGTCAATGGCATAGGAGAACGGGCCGGCAATACTGCTCTTGAGGAAATAGCCATGATACTGAAGACACATAAGGATATAGGTATCGAGACGAATATCAATACTCAGAAGATTACATCCATCTCGCGCATGGTCAGTTCGTTGATGAATATGCCCGTACAGCCTAACAAGGCAATCGTAGGACGTAACGCCTTCGCACATTCCAGTGGCATTCATCAGGATGGTGTATTGAAAAATGCACAGACGTATGAGATCATCGATCCCAAGGACATCGGTCTTGATGATAACGCCATCGTACTCACGGCACGTTCAGGACGTGCAGCCTTGAAGTATCGTCTTGAGCTGAACGGTGTAGACATAAAGGATGAGGAGCGTCTGGATGAGATCTATAAGAATTTCCTCAGCCTTGCCGATAAAAAGAAGGAAATCACCGACGATGACGTACTCATGCTTGCCGGTGCCGAGAAGGCTGCCAATAACAGCGTGAAGCTCGACTATCTCCAGGTGACCACCGGTAAGGGCGTGAAGAGCGTCGCTTGCATCGGACTGGATATCGCCGGTCAGAAGTTTGAGGAGAGCTCGTCGGGCAACGGCCCTGTCGATGCGGCCATCCTGGCGTTGAAGCGCATCGTCCGTAAGCACATGACCCTGAAGGAATTCACCATCCAGGCCATCAATAAGGGATCGGACGATGTCGGTAAGGTACACATGCAGGTGGAGTATGACGGGAATGTCTACTATGGTTTCGGTGCCAACACCGATATTGTAACTGCTTCGGTAGAGGCATATATCGATTGTATCAACAAATTTAAAAATTGAGCTTAGAGTATCGGCTGGCGACTGTGAGGATATGCTTGCACAACCGGCTGACACCATTATACTAAAACTTATTATATATGAATACTCTTTTTGATAAGATTTGGGACAGTCATGTAGTACAGATCGTCAAGGACGGTCCCACCCAGTTGTATATTGACCGTCTCTATTGTCACGAGGTGACTTCACCGCAGGCTTTTGACGGTCTGCGTCAGCGTGGGTTGAAAGTGTTCCGTCCGGCTCAGGTGTATTGTATGCCTGATCACAACACACCGACACATGACCAGGATAAGCCTGTGGAAGATCCTGTCGGACGTAAGCAGATTGAGACATTGGACAAGAACTGTCAGGAATTTGGCCTGACCGAATTCAAGATGGGTACCAAGGAGAATGGCGTGATCCATGTGGTAGGTCCTGAGACCGGTCTGTCCCTGCCGGGCATGACGATCGTGTGTGGTGACTCTCATACGTCGACCCATGGTGCTGTGGGTGCCGTGGCTTTCGGTATCGGCACTTCTGAGGTAGAGATGGTACTAGCCTCTCAGTGCATCCTTCAGCAGAAGCCCAAGTCCATGCGAATCAATATAGAGGGTAAGTTGCCCAAAGGTGTTGTCGCCAAGGATGTGGCTCTCTATCTGATGTCTCAGCTGACCACGTCAGGAGCAACAGGCTATTTCGTGGAGTATGCCGGTCAGGTGGTTCGCGACATGAGCATGGAGGGTCGTCTGACGCTCTGCAACCTGTCTATCGAGATGGGAGCCCGTGGTGGTTTCATAGCTCCTGACGAGACGACGTTCGCTTATCTGAAGGGCAAGAAATATGCACCTAAGGGTGAGGCCTGGGACAAGGCTGTGGCAGAATGGAGCAAGTTGAAGAGCGGTGAGGATGCCGTGTTCGACAAGGAACTCACCTTCCACGGCGAGGACATAGAGCCTCGCATCACCTATGGTACGAATCCTGGTATGGGTATCGGTATTACGGGTAGTGTGCCGACGCTGGATGAGATCGGCGAGGAGGGTAAGGCCTCGTTTGAGAAGAGTTTGAAGTATATGGGCCTGGAGCCCGGAGAGAAGCTGTTGGGCCATAAGGTCGACTATGTGTTCCTGGGTGCCTGCACCAACGGCCGTATAGAGGACTTCCGCGCTTTCGCCAACATCGTCAAGGGACATCAGAAAGCTGCAGACGTGGTGGCCTGGCTCGTCCCCGGCTCGTGGACAGTGAAGAAGCAGATTGAGGATGAGGGCCTTGACAAGGTTCTTGCAGAGGCAGGCTTTGAAGTTCGCCAGCCTGGTTGCTCTGCTTGTCTGGCAATGAACGATGATAAGATTCCGGCAGGGAAATATAGTGTATCCACCAGTAACCGTAACTTTGAGGGTCGTCAGGGTCCCGGTTCGCGCACGTTCCTGGCATCACCCCTTGTAGCCGCTGCCGCTGCCATCACCGGTAAGGTGACCGATCCACGTGAGTTCATGTGATTTTTAGCCATAGGCTTTGTAGTTTTTATAAACAGTCCCTGTGTCGTACTTGATGGGATCTCAGACTGCAGCAATGGTGAAGTCCGAGAAACATCCTACGGTATAGTCAGGGCCTTTCCTTTGGACATATAGAGGTGTCCATCAAAGTAATAGAAAAGACAATGAAACAGAAATTTGATGTTATTACATCCAGCTGCATTCCTCTTCCTTTAGAGAATGTAGATACAGACCAGATCATTCCTGCGCGTTTCCTCAAGGCCACGGATAAGAAGGGATTTGGTGACAATCTTTTTCGTGACTGGCGTTACAATAAGGACGGATCGTTGAAAAAAGACTTTGTTCTTAACAATCCTGATTATTCCGGTGTCATTCTCGTAGCCGGCAAGAATTTCGGATCAGGCTCTTCACGTGAGCATGCGGCCTGGGCCATTGCAGGCTATGGTTTCCGTGTGGTGATCAGTTCATTCTTCGCAGATATCCACAAGAATAATGAGCTTAATAACTTTGTGCTTCCCGTAGTCGTTTCTGAGGCTTTTCTGAAGGAACTTTTCGAAAGCATAGACAAGGATCATAAGACGCAGGTGAAAGTTGATCTACCTAACCAGACGGTCACCAATCTTGCAACGGGGCACAGCGAGCATTTTGAAATCAATCAGTATAAGAAGCACTGCCTGATGAACGGTCTGGATGATGTGGATTTCCTTGTGCAGAACCGTGACAAGGTGGAGCAGTATGAGAAATCCAAGGCATAATGTTACATCTGAATAATCCATTTCCATTTGTAGAGATCATGGACTGCACGCTGCGTGACGGCGAGCAGACCAGTGGAGTCTCTTTCCTTCCTCATGAAAAATTGATGATCGCCCGTCAGCTGCTGAAGTCGGTCAATGTCGACCGTCTGGAGGTAGCGTCAGCACGTGTCTCGGAAGGCGAGAAGGAGGCCGTGAAGAATATCTGCCGTATGGCGGAGCGGGAAGGTATGATAGACCGCATAGAAGTCTTGGGATTTGTCGATGGCACACAGTCGGTCGACTGGATCAAGGATTGTGGCTGCCATGTGATGAATCTGCTGGCGAAAGGATCATACAAGCATTGTACACAGCAGTTGAAGAAAACCCCGCAGGAGCATATTGACGACATCAAGGGTGTGATCGCTTATGCTGTGAAACAGGGATTCGTGGTCAATCTCTATTTGGAGGACTGGAGCAACGGCATGAAGGATTCGCCCGACTATGTATGGCAGATGATGGATGCGATGAAGGATGAGCCTATCTCTCGTTTTCTATTGCCTGACACATTGGGTATTCTTAATCCTATCAATTGTGGTGAGTATTTCCATGAGATGGTGACCCGTTATCCCGGCAAGCGCTTTGATTTCCATGCCCATAACGACTATGACCTTGCTGTTGGCAATACCCTTGCCGCTGTGATGAACGGTGCGTCAGGCGTCCATGTCACAGTCAATGGTCTGGGAGAACGTTGCGGTAATGCTCCTTTGGCTTCCGTCCAGGCCATGCTGAAAGATCAGGCGGGTATCGTTACGCACATCGACGAGAGCCAGTTGAATGCCGTGAGCCGATTGGTGGAGAGCTACAGTAGCATCGCCGTAGCACCGAATACGCCGATCGTGGGAGAGAATGTGTTCACCCAAGTGGCCGGAGTACATGCCGATGGTGATAAGAAAGACCATCTCTACAGCAACGACCTGCTCCCGGAGCGTTTTGGCCGCAAACGAGAGTATGCGCTGGGTAAGAACTCCGGTAAGGCCAATATCATTCAGAATCTGAAGGAACTGGGCCTTGAGCTCACGCCCGAGCAGACGAAAAAGGTGACTAAGCGCATCACTGAGCTAGGCGACCGCAAGGAAGTGGTGACACAGGATGATCTGCCCTATATCGTCTCTGACGTCCTGCACCATGAGACCATTGAGGATCGTGTGAAGCTGGTCAGCTATATGGTTTCTACTTCCTATGGCCTAAAGCCATTGGCATCCATCAAGGTTGAGATCAATGGCGTGTCGTATGAGGCTGACGCTACCGGTGACGGTCAGTATGACGCATTTGTGAAAGCCATGCGGAAGATCTATAAGGAAAAGCTCGATCGTACGTTCCCGCTACTTGCCAACTACTCTGTCACGATCCCGCCCGGCGGCCGTACAGACGCCCTCGTGAATACGGTGATCACCTGGAAAGACGATCATGGCAAGGTGATCCGTACACACGGACTCGACGCCGATCAGACAGAGGCGGCCATCAAGGCTACCATCAAGATGCTCAATATTGTGGAGGGCACCTTTAAAGTATAAATATTCAACGGAAAGAAAGATATGAAATTAAAAATTGCTATTCTCCCGGGTGACGGTATCGGACCGGAGATCATGCCCCAGGCTACAGCCGTGCTCGATGCCATTGCCAAGAAGTTCAACCACCAGTTTGAGTATCAGGAAGCCCTCTGCGGTGCCCACGCTATTGATGTCTGCGGTGATCCTTTCCCCGAAGAGACATTCAAGGTGTGCATGGATGCCGATGCCGTGCTCTTTGCAGCTGTGGGTGATCCCCGTTTCGATAACGACCCTACATTGAAAGTGCGCCCTGAGACCGGTCTGCTTGCCATGCGCAAGAAACTGGGCCTCTTTGCCAACGTACGTCCTGTGGCCACGTTCGACTGCCTGCTCCATAATTCGCCCTTGAAGGAAGAGCTGATCAAGGGTGCCGACTTCGTCGTGATCCGTGAGCTTACCGGTGGCATGTACTTCGGTGAGAAGTATCAGGACAATGACAAGGCTTATGATACCGATATCTATTACCGTCCTGAGATAGAGCGTATCCTCAAGGTGGGATTTGAGTTCGCACAGAAGCGCAACCATCACCTGACTGTTGTCGACAAGGCCAATGTGCTTGCCTCTTCCCGTCTGTGGCGTCAGATCGCCAAGGAGATGGAGCCGAGCTATCCCGATGTGACGGTCGACTATATGTTTATCGACAACTGCTCGATGCGTGTACTCACCGAGCCCCGTTTCTTCGATGTCATCGTGACGGAGAACACCTTCGGTGATATCCTTACCGATGAGACGTCGGCAATCACCGGCTCGATGGGCCTGCAGCCCTCCGCCTCACTGGGCGAGCATACGCCGCTCTTTGAGCCCGTACACGGCTCATGGCCACAGGCGGCCGGTAAGAATCTGGCCAACCCCCTTGCCCAGATACTCTCTGCCGCCATGCTGCTTGAGCACTTCGGCCTGAAGGAGGAAGGAGCCCTCATCCGTGAAGCTTGCACGGCCTCTCTTGATCGGAACGTACGTACACCGGAGATCCAGGTTGAGGGCGGTGCCCATTATGGCACGAAGGAAGTTGGTGCGTGGATCACGAAATATGTAGAAGAGCACTAAAAAACAAGATGTCATATTCAGTCAGCTCGTTCAGGCCATTGCTAGTTTTGATCATAATGAGGTCGCGACCAGCTGATGGATATTTTCTTAAGCCGGTTTTCGGATTCGGTTCTTGAAAATATGGCTAATGGTATCACTTTAGATGGAGCCGGCAGGGATGTCTCTGCCGGCTCCATTATTTTGTACGCTCGGCATGAGCATTATCTAACGGGTGCAAGTCCCGAGTAAGCCCTAATAGCGGGAATTACATAGGGACTGTCGTAAAAAGGCTAAAACTTTATAACAGATTGATTGTTAATGTGAT
>ERZ857521.1221-NODE-1221-length-32361-cov-4.802668_pt1 | contig 32361 bp, 24 predicted proteins | sample MGYA00519701_ERZ857521 | MGnify/ENA primary metagenome ERZ857521 (study PRJEB31778, sample SAMEA3449346) | human gut metagenome | biome: human gut; feature: human-associated habitat; material: faeces | place: United Kingdom | collected 2010/2012 ...
CCGTTCTTATTCGTCACATAGCCCGCTATGCTCCTCATAAGAACAAATAAAAATCTTCGAAAACATTCTTTATAAAAAGCTGGAATAAATTCCAAACAGCTTCTGAATGTGTACCAGATTTTATAGAAGAGTGTTTTTCCCGGATATTATACCACTTTCTGTCCCGGCTTTAAGCGGAGCATGTCTTCCGGGACAGCTTCCCGAATATGTTCTACCAGAATTTTAGAGAGTGCGTGGCGGATAAAGTCACGCCGGGTGACGAAATAAATTTCGCGCGTGGGGCGCGGAATGGCGAAAGGACGGATCAGTTCCTTTTGTTCGTTGCATAGTTGGAGTGTGGCAAGCTCAGGGATAAATGTCATGCCATAACCGCTCTCTACCATGTGCATGAAGGTCTCCAGACTTCCTAACCGGTAGGCTGCCTGATGTAATTTGACCTTTTCCCGTTGGCAGAAGCGTATCAGCTGGTCGCGGAAGCAATGTCCTTCGTCAAGAAGCCACAGGCGTTCATCCTTGATGTCGGCAGAGCGAATAAGATCATTCTCGAAAATGGCTTCGTTGCGTGAAATATACCCGAAGAACTCTTCATAATATAGAAACGTGCCTTGGAGTTGGGGTTCTGTCGGAGCATTGGCAATGATGGCCGCATCTATTTCCCCTTTGGAAAGGGCTTCCAGCGTAGGTGCCGTCTGCATTTCTAAGATACGGATATCCAATTCCGCGTGCTGCTCGGCGATATGTTGCAGGAAGCGCGGAAGCAGGTAAGGGGCGATGGTCGGGAGTACAGCCAGACGGAAGGAGCCTTTCAGCGATTGTTCCTCTTCGGAAACGATATCTTTGATGAGCGAGGCCTGATAGACCACTTTGCGGGCTTGCTGGAGGATTTTCTTCCCGGCTGGGGTGGGGCGTACCGGTTGTACGGAGCGGTCGAACAGTTTCAGGCCTAATTCGTCTTCCAGTTTCTGAATCATCATGCTCAACGTAGGCTGTGTCACGCGGCAATGTTCGGCTGCTTTGGCAAAATGGCGGTAATGTTCTACGGCCAGAATATATTCTAATTGTTGAATAGTCATATTTTTTCGAGCGCTTTAGTTTTTTAATTTTTAAGTGGACAGGTAGACAAGGCTATTCTCGGAGTTCTTGTTCCCTATGCCGGAGGCAAAAATATAAAATCTATGTGTATTCTGATAGGTAAATTCTTTGAAAAGTGTTATTTTTGTCTGGTCAATAAACTTATTGTGTATGGCGCCTCATATTTTAATAGTAGAAGATGACATCACCTTTTCCTTAATGTTGAAGACTTGGTTAGGGAAAAAGAATATTCAGGTTGAGACCTGTACGACTGTCGGAGATGCGAAAACAGCTTTGGAGGAAGGTACTTACCAGCTGATTCTTTCAGATTTGCGCTTGCCGGATGAGGATGGTATAAACTTGTTGAAATGGCTGAAAGAGAATCATTCGAATGTACCGCTGATTATGATGACCAGTTATGCGGACATTCAGACGGCAGTACAGGCTATCAAGCTGGGGGCGGCTGATTATATATCCAAACCGCTTAATCCCGATGAATTATTTTCCAAGATAACGGAACTGATCCATGTCCCGGAGAAAAAAGCTGCGTCTGTGGCTTATACGAATCCCTATATCGAAGGAGTCAGTCAGGCGGCTGTTTCTATGTATGAGCATGTCCGTTTGGTGGCTCCTACGGAAATGTCTGTTTTGATAACCGGTTCGAGTGGTACTGGTAAAGAATATATAGCCCGACGGATTCATCAGGAAAGTCGCCGGGCAAATTATCCTTTCGTTGCGGTTGATTGTGGCGCTATTCCTAAGGATTTGGCGGCATCTGAATTTTTTGGCCATGTAAAAGGGTCGTTTACCGGAGCCATAGACAATAAGACCGGGGCTTTTGTGGCGGCTCAGGGCGGTACCTTGTTTTTGGATGAAATCGGTAATCTGACGTATGAAGTGCAGGTCCAGTTGCTCCGGGCTTTGCAGGAACGGAAAGTAAGACCGGTGGGAAGCAATCAGGAAATTGCGATAAACGTGCGTCTTGTTTCGGCAACGAACGAGAATCTCCGACAGGCTATTGATAAAGGTGATTTCCGTGAGGATCTTTATCATCGTATCAACGAGTTTACCATACGTATACCTGACCTGCGTGAGCGCCAGGAAGACCTTCTGCTGTTTGCCAATCATTTTCTGGATTTGGCTAATTCGGAACTGAATAAAGATATCATCGGCTTTGATTCGGATACGATTCATCTGTTTCAAAACTATTCTTGGCCGGGAAACCTCCGGCAGATGAAAAATGTTATTCGTTATGCTACCTTGTTGGCAAAAGGTAGGTTCATAACCTGTGACGAACTGCCGGAAGAACTGACGGAAAGCAATGAAAATACGGCAGCTAAACCCGCATCTCAGCTATTGAAAGACGAATCATACGAGATAAATATAATTCGCAATGCGCTCCGTGAATGTAATTTCAATAAGACCCGGGCAGCGCAGATGTTGGGAATAGACCGTAAAACCCTTTATAACAAACTAAAGGCTTATCGCATTGAGTTATAAAAATTATTCTTGTTTCAGTTTTTGGGTCGGTTTGCTGAGGATTAAGGTGGATGGCATTTTTTGAAGAGCAATTTTCTCTGTTTCTGAAATGCTATTCCAAGTGTCGTAGCTGACTAGCATGAAATTGTAGGCAGAAAGCAGATTTTCACTAAGCTTCCTGTCGCTTAACAAACGGCCTTTCTTCTTGAGATCGGCAAACTCGGTGATGGCACGGCGCAGAGGCGTATAGTCTGCAGCTTCCTCGTCCGAAAGATTAAGAATGGCTAATTCGGTGAAAGTACTCTGTTGCAAAGTCTCGCCATAGGTGAAAAGAAACGAGTCCGCTTCTGAACGAACCAATATAAGGGTATGTGTTGCCTTTACAAACTGCCGGTTGACAAATACACCTACGGGGCAGTGGCTTTGTTCGATGAATGTCTTTGTCTTATCTTTCAGCAATTCACCGGGATAAAACCATGATTCTGGAGCTTTGAAATGACGCAGAAATTTGTAAATAAAGAAAGCCCGGTAACGTGTGGCGGCAATATCGGCAGGAAGGTCGCTCATCGTGATACCGGCTCCTACCAATAGGAAATCATATCCTTCTTGATTGGCAATATTACAGATATCTTGTCCGGCGTTATTAGAAATTTCATAACGTGTTTTAAGCGGAATGTTGAGTTTTTGAGCTCCATAGAGAATCGGTCCGAAACTTACCTCTTCGAAATTGTCGGCATGCATCGGATTGACATCCGGTCCGACAGTAAGGTGCAATGCGGTAATCTCCAGTTTGTCTTTTTTGTGCGAGAACATCTGATGCGCCACGTCCAGCATGACTTGTCCGTTGCTGGCACGTCCAAATGAAAGCAGCACTTTGAACACTCCGGGCTTGGCTGGCTCAACGCTTTTTTGCGAACGGAATTTCTCACGGGTCTTATAGCAGAATTGGATGAATGAGATAAGCGGTGTTGTCATGAAAGTCGTGACTAATGTCATCAGGACTAACATGACAAAGATGGGAGGCGTAAGAATTTTCATATCGTAGCCGATAGTAAGCACCACCAACTCCATTAACCCTCGTGTATTCATTAAAGCTCCGATATAAAGACTGTCTTTCCACGTTTCTCCTACGAATCGGGCAGCAACCAATGTGCCTCCGAATTTTCCGATGATAGCGACAAGAATGAATATACCGCACATGGTCCATAACTCCGGACTGTCTAATAGCCCTAATTCGGTGCGTAATCCAGTTGAGACGAAGAACAACGGCAGGAATAACGCCAACGATACATCCTCCACCTTTTCCGTCATGATTTTCCGGAATTTTAGATTGTCGGGCATTACTACCCCGGCAATAAAAGCGCCGAAAAGGGCATGCAGCCCTAAAATTTCGGTTAGGAAAGAGGAGGCTATCAGTAAAAGGAACATCAGTGCGACCAGTCCTTTATCTACTACTTCTTTGTTATGATAAACATTTCCGATCATCTGCAGGAACGGACGGATGGCGCCGCCCATAATCAACAGGTAAATGAACGAAAAAGCAATGTTGTAGATTGCACTGAGCATTGTCCCGGCTTGGGCTATCGCAACAACAACCGCTAACAGGCACCAGGCGGTAATATCTCCGTTGGCGGCACTTGCCAGCGATAAAGTCCCGAGGTGGGTCTTGGTCAATCCCTTTTCTTGGATGATTCGTGCCAATACCGGGAATGCTGTAATACTGAGGGCTATGCTCACAAATAGTGCGAACGAAAGGAATGGGGTGCTTTCGTAAGCATATTTTGTGTATAAGAAATAGGCCGTGATCATTCCCAGAAAAAATGGGAAGATGGTGCTGGTATGACTGATCAGAATGGTTTCATTCAGTTTTTTCCGGACTTCGGTAAGATTAAGTTCCATACCAATGGCAAACATGAAGAGTATCAACCCGAATTGGCTGAGCATGTTGATGTTCTGTAGCGAGTCTATCGGAAAAAGAAATGCGGAAGCCTCTGGAAAAAGGTTCCCTAAAACGGATGGACCTAACACAATACCGGCAACAATTTCTCCGATGACTGTAGGTTGTCCTATTTTCATGAACAACCAGCCGAATAGCCGGCAGGTCAGCAGAATGACAATAATCTGTAGTAATAAAATACCTAACGAGGATTGGATGTGATTCATGACCAGACTTTGGAACACCTCAAACCCTTCTGCCAGATTATGCGGTGCATCGGCCGTTAGCGTAATCGCGCTTTCTAATTGCTGGGCCTCACCTCCCTTGACAATCAGATACATTAACGCTCCGAGAACGGCGACCATTATCACATAAAAAATCAAATTCTTGCTACCCTTACTCATAACCCCTCGTACTCTATCCTATTACCTCTTGACAAAAATATAAAATAAATCGGATATTCCGATATTTTTGATACTTTTTTTGATAGAAAACGACCTTTTTTTACCATTTGTAATTGAATCCGAAGCTGAGTAGCTCGTTGATTTGGAGATAGCTGTCGAAATCTTCGTTTTTAGCCACACCATCATCATAGCGCATATTTAATGTGATATTGGTAGAGAAGAACCGACTCCAGGTAAACGTGAAACGGTTTTCCCATTCACCCTCTATACGTTGATAACTGGTGTTGTAGTAGAAACGAGAGTACCAGCTGACATTCCGGTTGAACTGGAAGTTCAGGGTGGCATTGATAGTCGAACCAAACAGATTTTCCGAAGTCGGATAGGTTCCGTCTTCTTTAGCTTTGAAGTGGCTTTCCAGTTTAATGTCTCCGTCTATGGTCTTCCGGTAAGTATAAGCCAACGGTGCGATGTTTATATTGAATGTCAATGATTTGTACTTCTTTTCGAAAGTCTTGTTCAAGTCGTATTTCATACCGAGACCGATATTGAGCGTGAACGGAGCCAGGAATCCGGATTGTTTTATATCCTGATTCTCCTCGAAACTGCTCAGCAACTGTGTCTTGAATTCCATATCAAACGTATAATACCATTTGTAGAAAGCCTGATAACCGATGTTGGTATGCAGGCGGAATACATCATCGCTCACTTTGTAATTGCGCAATGTGTCGTTGGGAGCGGTATATACATTATTCTTTATTTCCAATTCATTTGCTATCTTCACGCGATTTTTCTCGTAATTATACGTCACATACTCGCGGTTGTTCAAGTTTAACGAACTGTTTCCCCCTTTATGCCAGTTGGGAGATATATAGTTTTGTGCGAACTGTATGGAGCTTTCAAAATGAGAAGTCCAATAACGTCGTTCAGGAATGAATTTAGCCGGAGCTTCCATGTCATTCACATTTACATCGCTTTTGACGGCTAAGGTAATGTTGTGGGTCAATTCCTTTCTCATGACCTTAGGCTGAATAGTTTCTTTGGGCATCGAGCGCAAGGAGTAGCGGAAATAAGAGGGGAAATTACTCTCCATGTATTCGGCCGTCTGGTCAATCGTCTCTTTTTCTCTTAAATAATCGGTAAAAATAGAATCTGGCGTATATAAAGGTTTCGGGGTAAAGTTAGGAGCCAACGGGTCTTTTTTTACGAAAGAGATATTTTTAGGTAAGTGATTGCCTCGAAAGAGCAGCGGCATGAAAATCGGGTTGACAATGATGGTGTCACGGAAAGTAACCGACGCATCGAAAAGATGTGTCGTATCTTGGGCAGATGCGATCAAAGCAAGTGCTTCCGGGCACATTTGCAGGATATCTTTAGTCAACAATTGCTGCAGATGTTCTGTCGGATTCAAAGGTTTTGTAAATTCGGCATTCAGTTCTTTAAAACGCACGCGCAAATCGGGCAGTTCCTTTTCACTGATTGTAAAGAGGGTGTCGTTCGTTTCCTCCTCCGAAACGGGTGGTACGAATTCTGTCTGGGGTAGTATAGTAGTAGTGTCCTGAGCCTGAATGAGCTGAAAACAGCACAATAGCAGAAGCAGGCCGATTATAAACTCTTTTTTCATCGTTTTTTTTGTTGATTAAGTCTGTCTGATGCAAAAATACATATTTTTAAAATAGCACACACTTTAAATGCGGTTTTATTTTAAGAAGTATGTGCCGTTAAAGTAGGGTATTTGTAGGAACATGCTTTTGAGGATGCGCCTTTTTTATCTTTTCCGGCACATCCTCAAGTAGGCTATGATCATTAATGGAGCTTCATGAATCCGGGAGCGGGAAAGTGCATTCCGGCCATCATCAGGTTATTTTCTGATGCGTAATTCAAAATCCGCTTGCGGGATTCGGTCGCTTTTGCCTTATCTATGTCGTAAGTCGGGCAAATATCCGGATGTTCGAGCTGGAGTGCGACACCATGCAGGATATCTCCGACAATTAGTAATTTGCCTGCTTGATAGACGGTATGTCCCGGAGTATGGCCGACAGCATCAATGGCAACGACGTTTCCGGGGAGTGTGTCGCCAAATGCAAACAGGTGTAATTGCTTTTTGTAGGCGTTCATGATCTTGACCACCTGCGTTTTTTTGTCGTTTGCCATTTGCATCCATCCTTCATATTCCTGTTGGGCCACATAGACTTCGGCGTGAGGGAATACTCGTTCATCCCCATTCATCATGCCTCCGATATGGTCGCCATGCAGATGGGTAAGATAAAGATAACGGATATCGGTTGGTTTGACCCCTATGGAGTCAAGCAAGTAGGGTAATTGGCTGTTTTTTCCTCCTAAGCCGGTGTCGAAAAGAATCGTGGCACTGTCTGTCTTTACCAGAAATGTGCTGATAGAGGAAGGGATTCCCATTTGCAATGATAAGCTGTCAATCAGGCTTTCCGGAGCATCCGGGAAGATGTCCGGTGATTGTTGGGTGGCAACATCCTGAATCCAGGTAACCTTTACGTTTCCCACTTGCTGGGTGTTTAGCTCTTTATACACGCTCTCTGGCTGTGCTTTTTCTTTCGTTTGCACTTGATCGGGTTGAGAACTCTTCTGCCCGCATCCGGTCAGCAGAAGAGCTGTAGCTAAGCTGAAAAATAATTGTTTCATGATACCTCAGTTTTTATAACGTATTGTTTTGATTTTCTTATAGACATAAAAGAATGCCGGAATGAGGAACAGATCGGCGAAAAGCCACGCGGTAGAATCACCGAAGCATACCGCCAGATAGCCCCATATAGGTACGGCTATGATGCTGACCAATATGCGGGCAATCATCTCTGCCACTCCGGAAAACATGGCCAGGTTGGTGAATCCGGCTCCTTGAATGGAGTAACGCAGGATACACAGGATACCGACCAGCGGGAAGAATACGGCTGTGACATGCAGGAAGAGGGTCGCGTCCTTGAGGATTTCCAACTCGCTGGGATCGACGAACAGGTAAAGTATCTGACGCGAAAAGAGCATCAATATGGCAAACGTGAATACGGCATAGATGGCCATCATCAACGAACTGGATTTGATGCCTTGCCATACCCGTTCCGGTTTTCCGGCTCCATAGTTTTGCCCTACATAGGTCGCCATGGCGATACCTAAACTTTCAAATGGGGTAAGGAAGAACATCTTGATGCGCATGGCAGCTGTGAATGCTGCAACACAAGCTGTTCCGAGGGCATTGTTCGCACTTTGCAGCATGATGCTTCCGATTGCTGTAATTGAGAATTGCAGGCCCATGGGGACACCTATGTATAATAATGTTCGCGCCAGAGCGGAATCAAATTGTTTCTCTTCTTGATTGATCTGCATGATGGGAAAGTGTTTGTACATGTAAAAATAGCAGAGTACTGCTGATACTCCTTGTGAGAAAACGGTCGCTATTGCGGCTCCCATGACTCCCCATCCCAAGATGAGGATAAGAAATAGGTCTAAGATGATGTTTAATACCGTAGAGAACAGCAGGAAATAGAAGGGCGTTTTGCTATCTCCCAAGGCACGGATGATGCTGGCCAGCAGGTTGTAAAAGAAGGTGCATGGGACACCGATAAAGGTGATCAGCAAAAATAGATAAGCATCTCGGAAGATATTCTCCGGGGTTTGCATCATTTTCAATATGTCGAAACAGAAAATACTGGTGACAATAGCGATGAAGACAGACATGAATGCCGCCAGGTGCAACCCGACGGATACATAGCGGCGCATGGTCGAGTAGTCGCGCGCGCCAAACTTTTGCGCCACGGGAATGCCGAATCCGCAACAGCATCCGTTGCAAAAGCCTAATATCAGAAAAACGACCGATGTACTCGCACCAACCGAAGCTAATGCGTTTATCCCTAAAAACTTTCCAACTATAGCCGCATCAATCAAAAAGTAGGTTTGCTGAAGCAGGTTGCCTAACAATAGCGGCAATGTGAAGTTAAAAATAAGCGGCAAGGATGCTCCTGCCGTCATTTCTTTTGAAGATGCCATAAGGTCTTATCTGTTTTTACGGCGCAAAGATAACGAGAATAATCCGGAATTGGAATAGACTTGCCTTGCGTTCTTGAGGGGAAAAACGCATTTTTGCTTTTGCAGACTTGGGGTGCGAATGAGTTTCAAGGGACGAAACTTTTGTTTCATAGGATGAAACTACAGTTTCATGCCTTGAAACTCTCCGGAATGTCCTGCCGTTTTTGATTGATATACCTTTTCGTGTGAAAAAACGGCAAAAGAAGCGTCAAAAAGAGTATACTCTTAAATAAAATCTATATCTTTGTCAATTATATAGCATACGAAACGGATTATGGATTTCAAATTGAATGATAAAGGTTGCAGCATGAATGCGAAAGGTTGCAGCCGCATACAAAATAACAAACTGAATACGTATAATTGGCTGTGTGGTGTTCCGGATGCCGAGAATGCTACGGATTTTGTGGAAGTTCAGTTTAAAAATACACGTAAAGGATATTACTTGAACAATATGCATCTGCCTTTGGAAAAAGGGGATGTCGTGGCGGTCGAAGCCAATCCGGGGCATGATATCGGAACGGTTACACTGACGGGCAAATTGGTCTTGTTGCAGATGCAGAAAAACAATGTCCGGATGGATCAGGAGCCCAAGAAGATTTATCGTAAAGCACGTCAGACAGACCTTGACAAGTACGAGGAGGCCAAAGCGAAGGAGCATGAGACGATGATTCGTTCGCGCCAGATAGCGGCAAGCCTAGGACTAAACATGAAAATTGGCGATGTGGAATATCAGGGAGATGGCAACAAGGCAATTTTTTATTATATTGCGGATGAACGGGTCGATTTTCGGCAATTGATCAAGGTCTTGGCAGAGGCTTTCCGGGTGCGTATTGAGATGAAGCAGATCGGTGCCCGCCAGGAGGCTGGACGTATCGGAGGTATCGGCCCGTGTGGAAGGGAATTGTGTTGTTCGAGCTGGATGACGAGTTTCGTTTCGGTGGCCACTGGTGCTGCCCGTTATCAAGATATCTCCATGAATCCTCAGAAACTTGCCGGGCAATGTGCGAAGCTGAAGTGCTGCATCAATTATGAGGTGGATGCTTACGTGGAGGCACAAAAGCGTTTGCCTTCGCGTGAAATTGTGCTGGAAACGCAAGACAGCACCTATTATCATTTTAAGACGGATATATTCAAGCGGGAAATCACCTATTCGACCAGCAAGTCGGTAGCTGCTAATCTGGTTACGATTTCTGCCCAGCGGGCTTTTGATGTCATTAATATGAACAAGAAAGGCATGAAGCCGGTTACGCTGGAAGCGGATACCAAGCAGCAATCCAAAAGAGAGGTGCAGGACATTTTGGGACAAGAGAGCGTGACCCGTTTTGATAATACCATATCAAAAAAGAAGAAGAAGAAACGTTCGCAAGGGAATACGAATGGGGAGGGCAATAATGGCAATGCCGAGAATATGGAGAAAGCAACCAATAGTGCCAATAACTCATCTCCGAAGCAGGCGCAGTCCAACGATAAAAAACAACAGGACAATAAGAGAGCCAACACGAATGGCGCGAACGGCAATAATGCACCGAAGAATAACAATCGGAACAACAATCGTCCGAAGCAAAAACAGCAGCAATCGGGAAATAACAATGCCAAGTCCAACAAACAACCACAGGCCTCCAATAAACCCAAAGATGCGAAGCCGGAGAATTAGTTGTCTGATGCTGCTCATTTGCAGCTTGTTCTTTTCCTGTGCGGATGACACCCTGTATTACCAGTATCAGGTCATCCAGGATACCGCATGGGAAAAGGATAAGGTCTATTACTTTACCTTTTCGATTGAAGACAATACCCGGCCTTATACCATTACGTTGGATATCCGTAACAACAATAAGTATCCTTATCAGAATCTATGGCTGTTCTGTAATGAGGAGCCGCCTATTGGGACCTTGATGCGTGATACCATCGAATGTCTTTTAGCAGATGAGTTCGGAAAATGGCATGGACATGGCATCTCTTTATATGAATCAAGTTTTCCGATTCGCACGAATTACCGTTTCCCTTATCCGGGGCAATATACCTTCAGCTTCCGGCAGGGAATGCGCGATAGCGTGATCGTGGGAATTCAGGAGATAGGCTTGCGCATTCAACCGGCCGGGGAATTGGATAAAAAGTAGGTTCGTGTGTCTATAAATTTATGATTCTTTTTTTCGTAAAGCTTCAACCGCACGGGAAAGGTCTTCCGGAGTATCTATGCCGATAGTCTCAATATCAGTGATGCCTACTTTGATTTTGTATCCGTTTTCCAACCATCGTAATTGTTCCAGACTTTCCGCCAGCTCCAGAGGTGATTGAGGAAGACGGGTGATTTCGGCTAGCACATCCGCCCGATAGGCATACATGCCGATGTGTTTATAATAGGTATGATTGGGTAGCCATTCGGTGTAGACTTTTCCGCGTATATAAGGAATTACCGAACGGCTGAAGTACATGGCTTCATTGTTTTTATTGATTACAACCTTCGGTGAATTGGGGTTAAACAAGACTTTCTCAAAATCATCATCCGGACGGAATGGCTTAACCAATGTGGCGATTTGTACTCGTTCATCAGTAAAACAGGACTTGATGGTTTCGATTTGTTGAGGTTGGATGAAAGGCTCGTCTCCTTGGATATTTATTACTACATCAAAGTTCTCACCGGCTTTCTGATACGCTTCAAAACAACGGTCTGTTCCGCTTTTGTGCTGGTCGGAAGTCATTACGACATTCCCTCCGAAAGCCAGGACCGCTTTTTCAATTCGTTCATCATCGGTGGCGACACAAACTTTGTCGACTGAGTTTTTTACCTGTTCATAGACACGCTGGATCATGGGTTTACCGTCCATGTCAGCCAACGGTTTGCCCGGGAAACGTGTAGAAGCGTATCGGGCAGGTATGATTCCTATAAATTTCATTTGTATAATCGTTTTTTTATTTCAACTCAAAAACTTACACGTTATAGATCAAAACTTGAAATCCTTCGTTTTTCACCTACAACCCAGACCAGATCCCCCTCGGCAAAAACGGTAGAGGGTTGTGGATTTTTCAGGGAAGAAGTGCCGCGCTCAATACCGATCACCAGACATTTGGCATGTTCGCGCAGTCCGGATTCTTGAATAGAACATCCCACCAGTTTGGAGCCTTTTTGTACTTGGAACTGCTCGATGCTGACCTCTTGCGTGTCGGTTGGAATCGGGGTATGGACATGTAGATTCTCTTCTACATAAGTGCGGAAATGTTCCAAATCTTCATCCGATCCGGCAACGATGATTTTGTCGAACGGGTAGAGTCGTTCATTACCTCCGGGAATGTTGATCCTGTTGTCTCCCCGAATGATAGTTACCACATTTACATTACATATTTTGCGGAAATTCAGTTCTTTTAAGCTTTTCCCGATGCTCAAGGAGTTTTGTTTCACTTCAAAGTCGGCTAAGTGCAAATCACGTTCCAGCATGTGGTTTGCGAAATTCGGATTGATGGTTGCATGTTTTTCCTCTTCCATTTCCCGGGCAGCCAGATTACTGAAGAATCGGCGCTCCATGAGGATGGAACGTTTCTTCAATTTCTTGGAGAAAATAATGTAGAAGATAATCAGAGCCGCAACCAGCCATAAATAGCCTACGGCAACATTCAGCAATTGGTTGATGGGAATCATGACCAATGCGATACAAAGCAGGATGCGCAACAAAATTAAAGAAACCAGCGAACCCCGGTTGAATTTATTGTCGTTCCAAAGTTTCTGAAATTCGATCGAATGATTTTTTTTCATGATGATGGCGCGAAGCATAGGTGAGATCAGCAGGAGAATCAATACCAGCGAGAGCAGATTCCCTTGCCATCCCGGAATGCGGGCGACAATCCATGGAGAAATATACTGGAGCCATACAAATATCAGGACAACCGATACAGAGGTGTAGGTCGCCACAATGCGAAGCAAGGCTTTAAGAAGCTGGTGCCAGTCGCTTTGTTGATGAATTGTGCGGGTTCCGGAGGAATAATGCTCCAAAGCTTGGAGCCAGCGTGCCGGAATGTGAGCTTCCAGGTGCTTGTAAGCTGGTTCGGCAAAGCGGATCATGTAAGGAGTGAAAAAGGTGGTGATGACCGAGACTGCAACGACAATCGGGTAGAGGTAATGGTCGGTTACCTTCAACGATAATCCCAATGAGGCCAGAATAAAGGCGAACTCCCCGATCTGTGCCAGCGAGAACCCGGACTGAACGGCTATTTTCAGGGGCTGTCCGGAAAGAAGTACCCCGAATGTCCCGAAACAGATTTGCCCGCCCATCACAATCAGGGTCAGAATGATAATCGGGAGCTTATATTCCCATAAAAGAGTCGGGTCGATCAGCATGCCCACCGACACGAAGAATATTGCCCCGAACAGGTCTTTTACGGGTTTGACCAATCGTTCGATGCGTTCGGCTTCAATGGTTTCTGCTAAGATGGAACCCATGATAAATGCCCCCAAGGCTGAAGAGAATCCGGCCTTTGTGGCAATCAGCACCATGCAAAGGCAAAGCCCGATGCCTACAATCAGAAGTGTCTCGTCATTCAGGTATTTGCGAAAAGACTTCAGGACGGAGGGGATCAAGTAGATGCCGATGACAAAGCAGAAAAGCAGGAAGACGCCTAACTTCACGACACTGTTCAACAGTTCCATCCCTTCCACTTGCTTACTGACTGCCAGGGTGGAAAGAAGGACCATCATCAGGACGGCAAACAGGTCTTCGACAACCAGAATCCCCAAGACCACTCCCGTAAAGCGTTGCTCGCGAAGGCCCATATCATCGAATGCTTTGAAGATAATGGTCGTAGATGACATGGAAAGCATTCCGCCCAAGAAGAGGGCGTTCATGTGCCCCCAGCCCAAAGCCAGTCCGGTTCCATAGCCGACAAACATCATTCCGGTGACCACCGTGATGGCTCCCGTTACGGCCGTACCGCCTACTTTCATCAATTTTTTGAAACTGAAATCCAGTCCTAAAGTGAAAAGAAGGAAAATAACGCCGATATCCGCCCAGACTTGGATGCTCTCCGGGTTGGTGATGGTCGGGGTAATGGGGCAGGCGGGTCCGGTAAGGATGCCGGCCACGATATATCCCAGTACAACGGGTTGTTTTAACCATTTGAATAGAATGGTGACAAATCCGGCACATATCAGGATTACGGCCAGATCGGAAATCAAAGTAGAACCTTCAGACATGGCTTATTGTATTTTTGGTTGGCAAAGTTAGCTATTTATTTTATTTTTGTGCCGCTAAAAAGAAAACAAAATGACAAAAAAGCATCCTTTACAATTACTTATTGACCAAGGAGAGCATCAACAGCTTGACTTTAAGTTTGAAGTGAGCGATAGCAGGAAGATAGCCCGGACGCTTAGCGCTTTTGCAAATACAGACGGAGGCAGATTGTTGATAGGCGTTAAGGACAATGGCAATATCTCCGGAATCCGGAGTGAAGAGGAGTATTATATGATAGAGGCGGCCTCGATGGTTTACACGCGTCCGCAGGTGGCTTTTACGGCTACCCGATGGGAGGTGAACGGGAAGACGGTGCTTGAGGTGTACATCGCTCCGGGAAAAGAGCGGCCCTATCTGGCACCCGACAAAGACGGGGACTACAAAGCCTATATCCGTGTGGCCGATGAAAATATCCTGGCCAATGAGGTCTTAGTGCTGGCGTGGAAGAAAGAGCGTTCAGCGCGTGGGGCGTTGTTGAAGTTTAATAAGCCGGTCAAGCTGCTTTTGGCTTATTTGGCGGATAATCCGCATATCAGTCTGAGTCGGTTTTGCAAGATTGCCCACATCAATATATTTACCGCCAAGCAGATATTAAGTGATTTAATCAGTATGGATGCCCTCGAATATATTGTTTTGGACAAACATATTTTGTATCGGACGAAAGAAAATGCCAAAATGTCAAAATGATAATTTATCTTTTTTAAGAAGCTCTTTTGCTCTCATTTGTCAAATCATGGTGGGCGATTGGAAGAGGGCTGTCTGCTTTTTGGAAATAAATTGTACCTTTGTAGGCGATTAAAGAAAAAGCGGAAAAATAAGATGAAACAATATCTCGATTTACTCAACCGTGTGCTGACCGAGGGTGTACAGAAAAGCGACCGGACGGGCACGGGCACAATAAGCGTCTTCGGTCATCAGATGCGTTTTAACCTGGAAGAGGGCTTCCCGCTTCTGACTACCAAGAAGCTTCACCTCAAGTCTATCATTTACGAGCTGCTTTGGTTCCTGAAAGGGGATACGAACGTGAAATATTTGCAAGAAAACGGCGTGCGTATCTGGAACGAATGGGCGGACGAGCATGGCGATTTAGGGCATATCTACGGGTATCAATGGCGTTCGTGGCCCGATTATAAGGGCGGGTCGATTGATCAGATTTCGGAGGCTGTAGAGATGATTAAGCATAATCCCGATTCGCGACGGATTATTGTAAATGCTTGGAATGTAGCTGATTTGGAGAATATGAATTTGCCTCCTTGCCACATGTTTTTTCAGTTTTATGTGGCCAACGGGCGATTGAGCCTTCAAATGTATCAGCGGAGCGCGGATATTTTTCTGGGAGTTCCTTTCAATATCGCCTCGTATGCGCTTCTTTTGCAGATGATGGCGCAAGTGACGGGGCTGAAGGCCGGAGATTTCATCCATACATTGGGCGATGCGCATATTTACCTGAACCATCTGGAGCAGGTGAAACTTCAATTGACCCGCGATCCACGCCCGTTACCCCGTATGGAGCTGAACCCGGAAGTGAAGAGTCTATTTGATTTTAAATATGAAGATTTTAATTTGACAGGTTATGATCCGCATCCGCACATCAAGGGCGTGGTGTCGGTGTAATTTACAAATTCAAAAATTAAAAATATATGGGTACGAAGATTTCAATTATTGCCGCTGTATCGGATAACAATGCAATAGGCAAGAATCAGCAATTATTGTGGCATTTGCCGGCTGATATGAAGCATTTCAAAGAGTTGACTACCGGTCATGCGATTATTATGGGTCGTAAAACATTCGAATCTCTGCCGAACGGTCCGCTTCCGGAGCGTAAGAATGTAGTACTGACTACGATGCCGGAAGATTTCGTGAATTGTTTCGCGTGCGAGTCTATGCATGATGCGTTAGATTTATGCGAACATGAGGAGGAGGTGTTTGTTATCGGTGGTGCATTGGTTTATCGTCAGGCTTTGCGTCGTGCTGATAAGATGTATATTACCCGCGTTCATCATGAGTTTGAGAATGCTGATACATTTTTCCCTGTGATAGATTGGGACCAGTGGGAAGAAGTTGAGCATCAGGATTTTCCGGCGGATGAAAAGAACGCATATCCTTATTCTTTCATTACTTATGTGAGAAAAAAATAAAGATTTACTTGTATTTAACACAGTCTTTACAACTTTTTGCGCTTGCTTTCTATCTTATATATAGTAGTCGGTAGTTGGTTCTACCTGCTGAAGAAAAAAGAAAAGATATGAAAGCAAGAGCATTTTTTATTCCTTTGCTGATAGTGCCAGCCTTGAGCTTTTCGGCCTATTATGCGATAGCCGGACAAAAGACGGCAGGGAGCGGGGACCGGGTGCGTGAAGCAATTGTCAGCCAGGACGCATCGAACGTAATTCGCTCCTTGATTGAAAAGATGAGTGGCGAGCTGGAAAAAGATTATGATAAGTTTCCTGAACTCATCCGTGAAGTAGAAAACTATACGCGGAGTCTGAATGATTCGGCCACGATGGCTTTGTTACATTCGCTTACGGCGGAGATGTATCAGACCTACTTTAATAATGACCGGTGGAAAATTCAACAGCGTACGGACCTGCAAGGCTATGTTCCAGAAGATATACGTGAATGGACGGCTAATCTGTTTACCCAAAAGATTACCGAGGAACTGGAGGCTTCATTGGCTCCGGTGGAAGCTTTGCGAAACACGCCGGTCACATGCTTTGCTGACATCTTGAAGCTGGGTGACGATGCCCGCATACTCCGGCCTACTTTGTATGATTTTTTGCTTCAACGGGCTATCGACTTGCAACCCTCCGATGATTTTTATCGGCGTTGGATTGACTTCCGGGCTTCGCAAGTAGGTAATCCGAAAGCGGAATTGCTGGTGTCATTGGACTATTTAAGGTATCGGTTGGGACGTATTAATACGGATGCTTATAAATCCGGATTGGATTCGCTGGCCGGGAAGTTCACCGATAAGGAATGCCGGTTGGAAATTGATTTGGCCAGACTCCGATGGATGGAATCTACACAATATGCCTATCCGGAAGAGGCTCAACGCGATTCGGCTCGCCAGGCCATTTATGAGTTCTGCCGGACGAATATCGGAAAATATGACGGGGAACGGGTAAAGGAATTCCAGAATACGCTGGCGAGTATGGAGATTCCTATGCTCCGTGCCGAGAATACGAATAATGTCTATCCGGGGAAAAATCTAGAATTGCGGGTGACTTATCGGAATACCCCGAAGCTGACTCTCCGGATTTATCAGAACCTTTCCACACCGGAAACGGCTATGCGTAAGCAGAAAGGATTCCGGGGAAAGGTCGTAAAAGAGATTAGTTATGCCTTCCCGATACCGAAGCCGTATGAGGAAACCGATACGCTCCTCACTGTCCCTATGGAAAAGCTGGGCTTGTATGAGTATGAAATTACGACTCCAGGGGAAAATTTGGCTATTAACGCACCTTTTAGCGTGAGCAAATTTGCCACGGTTAGCCGGACGAATGCGGACGGATTGCAGGAGGTGCTGGTGACAGATTTCGAGAGTGGGAAGCCTTTGGCAGATGTTCCGGTGATTGCTTATAACGTAACAGGGCAATGGAAATCGAAAGTTATCGGAACGGTAAAGACCGATGCTAACGGATTGGCTCTGTTGAATATAAAGAATAGAAAATTGATAGATTGTGCCCGTCCGGTTTTAGGAAGCGATACAGCTTCGTTGATTACGAACGTACTTTCGTATAATCGGGTAGGAACGGAAGATACGAATCTTACCGCTTATCTGTTTACCGACCGGGGTATTTATCGTCCGGGACAAACTCTCTTCTTTAAGGGAATTGTTTATGCGGAAGAGAATCATGAATTGTTGGCAAAGGCCGGCATGAAATATTCTGTCACGCTTCGTGATGCCAATTATCAAGATATTGCCACAAAGGAATTTACTACCAATGAGTTCGGTTCTTTCCACGGAGAATTTACGTTGCCTAAGACCGCATTGAACGGGAATTTTACGTTGGTGTCCGAACATACTTCCACCCATTTCCGGGTGGAGGAATACAAACGTCCTTCGTTTCAGGTCGAAATTGAGCCATTGAAAGAGGAGGTCTCTTTTGACAGGGAGCTGGTATTGAAAGGAAATGCGATGAGTTTCTCCGGTGTGGGCTTGCAGGAAGGAAAAGTGACGTGGACTATTCGGAAGCAACCCTTTTGGTTACGCAGCTATATGATAAATCCGTATGATTATACTACAGAGCAGGTGGCCAACGGTACGGCTGAAGTGGATAAAGAGGGTAACTTCCAAATCCGTTTCACGCCTGAACGGGAAAGCCGGTCGGATAAACCGGTATTTCGTTCTTATCGGGTGGAAGCTACATTGACAGATAGTAAAGGAGAAACGCAAGCAGCCGAATATACTTTTTCGGTGGGGGATGCCGGTATTGTCCTTTCGATAGAGATGGAGAATCAACTGGAAAAAGAAGATGCACAGGCCAGAGTGAAGGCGCAGACCGTGAACGGAGAACCGGTCGATACGCAGGGTACCTATACGATTTTCCGGATGCAGGGAGAGGATACCGACTCCATTCTTGCGGTAGGTACCTTCTCTGCGGGAAAAGCTTTGGATAAGTCTGTTTTTGCTCAACTCCCTTCTGGAAAATATCGTTTACAGGTGCATTCAATGGATAAGCAGGGCGTGAAGGTAGAGAATGCACAAGACTTTGTTTTGTATAGTCTGACGGATAAATGTCCGCCGGTTCCTTCGGTAGAATGGATGCCTCGACCCAGTCTGGAAGCTTCGGTTGGCGAGACTGTAAAGGTGTTGTTCGGTACGTCTGAAAGTCCGGCGTATGTGTTGTATGAACTTTTCAATGAGCGGGGAGAACTGCTTAAACGGGAGCGGGTTACAATGCAAAATGAAAACCGGTATTTCCCGATTCATTTTGTGGAATCGTATGGACAAGGGGTTACGGCTTCGTTTGTATTTGTCAAGGACGGGCAACTGAATATGTCCCGATGCCGGATTATGAAAAAGGAACCGGAACGGAAATTGACTTTCCGTACCGAGACCTTCCGTGATCATCTTTTGCCCGGAAGTGCGGAGAGTTGGAAGTTTCGTTTGGTAGATAAGGATTCCTTGGCGGTACGGGCAGAGGTATTGGCCAGTATGTATGACGCGTCATTGGATGAATTGGAATCTTTCGACTGGATTTTCCGTCCGTCATTGCATTATGCCTTTTGGACTCCTTATTTTGTAGATGGAGCCGTTTTCGGGCGGGGTTTTGATAGCGATGCCGGAAGCCGGGATTACTGGGCCGTGCCCTCGTATGAATATGACGCGATGTATAACGATTGGTACAAGATGCTTAGCTGGAACCTGCGATATTATTCTACGAATGCAGTTTCTGTTACTGGAGGAGTACAATTGCGTGGTGCAAAGGTAATGGCTAAATCGGCAGGTAATGCAGAAGCAGAAACTCAACAGTTTGAAGATGCGGCATTAGCTGAACCACCGGTAGTAGCCGATGTTATTGCAGAAGAGGAGGTGGAAACTGCGCTCTTTGGGGCAACGCCGAAACCGGTTGTGCGTGAGAATTTTGCTGAGACAGCCTTTTTCTATCCGGTGCTGCAGACCGACGAGCGGGGAGAAGTCTCTTTTAACTTTACCGTGCCGGAAAGTAATACGACCTGGAAACTTCAGTTGCTGGCGCATACGGATAGCTTAGAATATGGCTATTTGTCGAAGACGGTCATTACTTCAAAACCGGTGATGGTGCAGCCCAACTTGCCGCGTTTCTTGCGGGAAGGGGATGAGACTGCTATTGCTTCGCAGGTAGTGAACCAGCTTTCGGAACCGATAGAGGGTTCTGTCACGCTGGAGTTATTTAATCCGGAAAATGATGAGATATGGATCCGAATGCAGAAACCGGTCAGTCTGGCTGCGGATAGTACCGGTACAGTACAATGGAATTTCTTGGTTGGAAAGTGGTCCGATGTGGGTGTTTTGGGATGCCGCATTGTGGTCAATACACCGGATGGCAGTGACGGAGAGCAGCATTTGCTTCCGGTATTGTCAGAGCAGCTACTCGTGACAGAAAGTATACCTTTCTTCTTGATGGAGGATAAATCAACGAAAATCAGGCTTCCGAAACAGGCGATAGAGAATCCGTATCGGGTGATGTTGGAGGTCAGTTCGAATCCGGTATGGTATGCCGTACAAGCATTGTCTACCTTGAATGAGCCGGAACAGGAAGATGTCTTGTCGTGGTTTGCTGTATATTATAGTAACACATTATCGCAATATATCGCTAATGCTCATCCGCGAATCAAACAGATGATAGCTCGTTGGAGTGCTGAAGGCGGTGATGCCGGAACGTTGTTGTCTAATTTGGAGAAGAACGAAGAGTTGAAGACTATTCTTCTGGAAGAAACTCCTTGGGTGATGGAGGCGAAAGACGAGACTGAGCAGAAACAGCGGTTGGAATTGTTGTTTGATATGAACCGAGCTGAACAGGTTCGGAGTGAGGCTCTGCAACAACTCTTGGAACGACAGAACTGGGAAGGGGGATGGAGCTGGATGAAAGGTATGCCGGCCAGCTTCGCTATGACATTGCAGGTACTGAAAGGCATGGCGCAATTGGTACAGCTGAATGCCGTGCAATACAATGAGGCGGAAAAGGAGATGCAGATGAAGGCGTTGCGTTTCTTGGATAAATCGATTAAGGAGGAGTATGAGCGGGTACTCCGTTCCGGGAATATCGGCCATATCCGTCCCAGTGATATGCAGATAGATTACCTTTTTGTGCGTAGTTTTTACAGGGATATCCCCGAAGGTGACGCGCGCGAGGCCATCCGTTTCTATACACAGCAGGCCACATCTTATTGGGATGAGTTCGGCTTATACAGCCGTGCCGCCATTGCATGGCTCATGCAGCAGAATGGGAACAAGGAAAAGGCAGCCGAGATATTGGCATGGTTCCGTAAAACGGCAACGACGGATAAAGAAAAAGGCATGTATTGGGCGAACAATCGTCCGTCATACACATCTCTTTATCAGCCGATCGAGACACATTGCTTGATTATGGCTCTCTTCCATCGGATTGCGCCGGATGTTCAAGAGGCGGATAGGATGAAACAGTGGTTGTTGACTCAGAAGCGTACGCAGAACTGGACTTCTACTTCGGCTACGCAAAATGCGGTTTATGCCTTGCTGCTTACTGGAAGCGATTGGCTAAGTGAGGATCCCCAGGTGACTGTTGATTATGGGGAAGAGCCTGTTGTAGTTGATGGATCTTATTTGAAACAGGAGATTACTCCAAGTAATAGCCAAATGGCAATCGTTAAATCTCAGTCAAGTCCTGTCTGGGGGGCTGTTTATACGCAGTATTTTGCTCCGGTAACTGAGATAAAGAAGCAGAAGGGGGTATTGAATGTTGAGAAGATGCTATTTATAGAGGTGAATAATGGAAATGAGAAGCAGTTGCGACCTGTATCAGAAGGCGAACTGCTGCGGGTAGGGGAGAAGGCTGTTGTCCGATTGACTATCCGTACGGATCGGATGATGGACTATGTGTTCCTGAAAGATCTTAGGGCAGCCTGCTTCGAACCGGCTGAACCGTTGTCGGGCAGTCAGTATCGGGATGGCATCTGGTATTACCGTTCGTCTAAAGACATCTCTGAGAATATCTACATCGAGCATCTGCCACAAGGTACATTTGTCTTAGAGTACCCTGTTTACGTAGCTCGTCCAGGCAAGTATGCTGGCGGAATCTCTACCATTCAGTGTTTGTATGCCCCTGAATTTGTCGGTCATACGGAAGGCATAACTGTGACAACAGATTAAGAAGCAGTCCTTTCCAAGAGGAGGAATAATTCAAAAACACAGAATACAGAGGCTATGTTTTTTAACATTGGTCTCTGTGTTTCTGTGTTAAATTTTGAACGAGCTTTAGGAATAAAGTAGGAAAAGAATGGTCTGAAATGAAAAAATGGGCTTATATTTGCGGCGGAAAAAGGAAATGCAAATTTTTTTAAGAAAAGATGCAGCGTTTTGATTAGAAATAACATCATATAAATTGTTAAGTTTCGCTGGAAAACGGGACTTGTGTGTGAATTAGCGAGAGGATGAACGAACAACAACTGATAGCAGGTTGCAAGAGCAGGAACAGATTAGCCCAACGGGAGCTGTATGAGAAATATTCCCGCAAAATGTTGGCGGTGTGCCTGCGCTATGTCAATGATAAAGAAACAGCGCGCGACCTGATGCAGGATGGGTTCATTAAAGTGTTTACCAGTATCGACACATACACAGGTTCAGGTGCTTTTGAAGGGTGGCTTCGGAAGATATTTGTAAATTGTGCGTTGGAATATTTGAGGCGTAGCGATGTGTTGAGAGAATCGACGGATTTGGATAATACAGCAGAGTTGGTTCAACCGGACAGTAATGCTATATCTGATCTATCAGCTGCTGAGTTGATGCAATTGGTGCGTGATTTGCCTGCAGGATTCCGTACAGTGTTCAATATGTTCGCGGTAGAAGGTTATTCCCATAAGGAAATAAGCGAAGTATTGGGTATCACCGAGAGTACTTCCCGTTCGCAATATACACGGGCGAAACAATGGTTACAAAAGAAAATAAAGGAATTGTACGAATAGAAATATGAAGATGGATAGAGACGAGTTGGATGATTTGTTCCGTTCGAAGTTGTATGACTATGAGTCGGATACATTCCCGGAAGATTGGGAGGCGATAGAAAAGCGCTTGCCCCGTCCTTCTGTTTCTATGCCACATCGGACTTGGTATTATGGCGCGGCAGCGGCAGTGGTGGCTCTGTTGATAGCTGTTTCTGGTATTTATTATAGTAAACCGGATAAAGAAACGGAACAATTGGCCGAACGGGTGAGACAATTATCTGAACCGATGCCGGTAATTCCGGAAGTTAAGCCGGAGGAACATCAGGCGGTGTTGGCGCAGGCTGTACCAGAGATTCATTTTGTCAAAGCGGATGAATGGGCTTTGGATGAAGAGACGGATCCGATGTTGAAGGAGGTGGAGCCGGCCTCTGATGCGGAAGGTGTTTCGAAAGAGATAGATCGTCCGAAAGTAAAAGCTTTGCAAGCCGGACCGGACAGACAGACTCGTTCCGTTGTTGCGAAGCAGCCGTCTCAAAAAGAAAAACTCTCGGAAACCGAGAAGCCGAAACGAAAATGGAGTTTCGGAATGGGAGCGGGAAGTATTTCGGCTGGGAATAGCAGTTCGGTCGGTTCGTACGCTTTGCGCAGTTCTTCTTTTATGACAAATGAGACTTTGGCGTTGATGAATGCGGTTAATATGTTTCAGGCCCCGGAAACGGAGATTCATCATAAGATGCCTTTTTCGATAGGAGTATCGGCAAATCGGCAATTTACCGATCGCTGGTCTTTGCAAGTGGGTTTGTCATACGCTTTGTTATCGTCTGATTGGAAGACGAATACAACTTATTGGGGCGAGTGTAAGCAGCGTTTGCATTTCTTGGGGATTCCGGTATCGGTTTCTTATAAGATAGCGGAATGGAACCGCTTTCAGTTCTATGCCTCGGCTGGAGGAAAGGTGGAATTGAATGTGGCTGGAAAACTCCGGACGGAGTTGTATTCTCAAGAAGAGACAATAGCCTCTTATTCCGAGAAGCAACGTGTCAAGGAACCCTATTTTTCAGTAAATGGGCGAGTTGGCGTAAGCTATCCATTACTTCGTTTTCTTAGTGCGTATGCTGAGGTCGGTGCAGATTATTATTTTGATAATGGAAGTGAAATAGAGACCTATTATACGGAGAAGCCTTTCCGCTTCGGCTTGCAGGTAGGTTTCCGGTTCGGACTTTGACAAAAAAAAGCACAAGGTGACGAAGACATAAGTCGGCAAGGCTTGAGGAGAAAGTATTAACTTAATATAGCCTTGTGACCCAATGATGGAAATAAATAAATAGAATTAATAGATAAAATAAAAAAGATGAAGAAACTTGGTATTTTTGCGGCATTGGCATTGTCGGCCGTAACATTTTTCACCTCTTGTTTGGGTGAAGGTTCAAACACACAGGCTGGTCCGGTTTGTGGCGTGTATTTCTTAAATCCTGCGGCAGGTTATTTGCCTATGGTGGATGTAGGTACGAGCTATGTCTATATTCCGGAACTGACAACGTACAACGATGGTGATTGTTTGGGCTTGACGATCTCTATTGATTATAATGACCCGGCCAATGTTGATGCGGCAACAAAAGGGTATGTAACAGCATCTTTGACATCAGAGCCTGTACAAATAGATAAATGGCGGAGCACTCCTATCATCTCGGCTGCTGATACAGCATCGTTGATGGAAAATGAAATTGCCCTGAATAATAGCTTTACGGGAAATGGCTTTTCCAATTATGCGCGTGGTTATTTGTTTATTCCTTCAAATGTGAGAATAGGAAGCCGACAGGTAGTGGATTGGTATCTGAGCTATCCACGTGAATTGGAGCCGGTAGTAAAAAACGGAGAGAACCATTATCAGTTCTTTGTCCGTGCAACGGCTGAAGGAGAAGATACGGGGGCCGGAAATCAGGATGTGAATAATGCTTATTATGTGCAGAGTGCTTTTGAAATGATTAACAACAAAGAAGCGGAAGCCAATAAGACAGTCCTTTACCTTGATTTTAATTATGTTCGGGGCATTGATGAGACTACCAATAAGCCGATATGGGCTTCGACAACGGTAATGTATCCGGTCACAGCTACTACAGAAGATTGACTTTTTTATAGATAATTAGGTTATGCAGGAGTCGGGATTTGTTTCGGCTCCTGTTTTTTTATTACTTTTGCGGAGAAGAATGATGAATATGAAAGAGCAGGTATTTTGTCTTTTGGCGATAGGATGTAGCTTCTCGTCTTGTATGGGCGAGAGCGGAGAATGGGAGACTTACGGATCGCAGGCCGGAGTCGTGCATTTTATTCCGGAAAAAGTTATACAGTTGCGTAGTGGCAATCAGATTACTTCGGACGATTTCCAGAATCAGGATGTGACGGAAGGCGATTGTTGTCTGGTCGATTTTCAAATTAATCATTCTGAGCAGAATCGTGCGGAAGAGGGAGTCTATCAAGTGAATATGTTGAATTATCAACCGGTTCCGGACTGGCCTTTGCTGAATTATGTGGATACAGCTGTGACGCATCGGAACGAATCTTTTCTTGATTTTGAGGTTGATGCGACTCTGTATGTGGACGGGCATCTGTTTCTGTTTCCCGAATACAGAAAACATTATCGTTCGCAAAGAGATTCCTTTTGGATGTCATACGATCCGAATTTGCCGGTTGTCATCGATGAGATGACCGGACGGCGTTGTTTCCAACTCTATCTTCGTTCAACTACTTGGCGGATAGATTATACCGATACGGTCTTTACCTCTTCGGAGATTACCACGCAGGCTTTTCATATAGAAGAATTTGTGGAAAAAGCAAAGGCAAGTGGGCTTATCACAGGTGATTCGCTGAATTTTCAACTGGTTTATCCGGAGTATTTTTTGAGTGAAGATTCCTCTTCTTATTATTGGCGGACCTCTGATATTTATACCATAGATTTGGATAAAGATTGGAATACTTGGTAAACCGAACTTCCTATTGTATATTTGCAGACAAGATAAAAAGATGATGTTATGTATAAGATGATATTTAAATTGGTGATAGCCCTTATTTCGCAACCTGCGAAAACGTGGAAAGAGTTGGTTGTTGAAAAGGAAAAAGAGGACGCGGAATCAGGTAAAGGATACGAAAAATTCCTGAGCAATTATCTTTATCCCTTTATCGGGCTATTGACGATTGCCGCTTTTTTAAGCATTTGTACGCGACAGGAGTTTGATATTGAACAGGCGCTGAAAAATTCTATTGTGACGCTGGTGTCCTCTTTCGGAGGTTTTTATCTTGGAGCCTATTTCCTGAATGAAGTTTGGCAGGGAATGTTCAAACAGACGAAAGACTTGAAATTGTGCCAGTTTTTTGTGGGCCTCTCTTCAGCATTGATGTTTACCCTCAATATTGTCTGGCTTCTACTCCCGGATTTCTTTTTCTTATACATATTTATTCTCTATACATTTTATATTGTATGGGAAGGGTCTGTTATTTTTATGAAGGTGACGCAAGCCCAGCAAATGAAGTTCTCGATGGTAGCTACCTTATTGATAATTTTAACACCGAAACTGATTGAATTTATTTTGGTTATATTGATGCCGGGATTACGTTAAAAACGCAGCAGATATGAAAAAGGAAAAATTTGAAAAGAATGTTTCAATTAAGAATAAACGGGCTACATTCGATTATGAATTGCTCGATACGTTTACGGCGGGTATTGTGCTGACCGGAACGGAAATCAAATCTATCCGATTGGGAAAGGCCAGTCTGGTAGATACGTTTTGCATTGTGGAGAAAGGCGAATTATGGGTGAAGAATATGTATATCGCTGAGTATTTCTATGGGACTTACAATAATCATAATGCACGACGTGACCGAAAATTGCTCCTTACGAAGAAGGAACTCCGTAAGATAGCTTCAGCTGTCAAAGCCAGCGGGTTCACAATTGTCCCGACCCGATTGTTTATTAATGAACGTGGATTGGCAAAGGTAATCATAGCTATTGCACGAGGTAAAAAGGAATATGACAAACGGGACTCGATAAAGGATCGTGATGATAAGCGTGAGATGGCACGCGCTTTCCAACATTGAAGACAGGAAATAAGTTGACTCGTAAACAGGTTGACAAGGTTTCTTTGTTTACCTGCCATCTGAGGCCTTGTTCCCTGAAGTCTTGTCAACTTTAAAAACATAAATATATGGACAAAATAACATTTATCGCTCTATTGAAAGAACGCATCCTGATTCTGGATGGCGGCATGGGGACGATGATTCAACGATATAATCTGACCGAAACAGATTACCGGGGTGAGAAGTATAAAGATTTTCCCGGAATGCTTAGAGGAAATAACGATTTGCTTTGTATTACCCGTCCGGATGTGATTGCTGCAATTCATCGGCAATATGTGGAGGCTGGTGTTGATATCTTCACAACCAATACATTCAACGCCAATGCAATCTCATTGGAGGATTACGGTATGGCTGGCGAGGTACGTGCCATTAATTTGGCCGGTGCACGTCTGGCACGTAATGTGGCGGATAATTATATGGCAGAACATCCGGAAAGACAGCTTTTTGTAGCGGGGTCGGTAGGACCGACTAATAAGACTGCATCAATGAGTCCGGATGTGAGTAATCCGGCTTATCGGGCGGTAACCTATCGGGATTTATACCAGGCGTATAAAGAACAAATAGAAGCGTTGGTAGAGGGCGGAGTCGATATTATCCTTTTCGAAACAACGTTTGATACGTTGAATGTGAAAGCCGGATTGGAGGCGGTAGATTGTGTTCTTTCAGAACAAGGTAAAGATTTGCCGGTGATGGTATCATTGACACTTGCCGGACAGGGGGGGCGCACGTTGTCCGGACAGACCCTTTCTGCTTTTGTCGCTTCGGTGATGCATGCCAACATGGTCAGTATAGGATTGAATTGTTCGTTTGGTGCGAAGGATATGAAACCCTATTTGGAGGAATTGGCCCGGATCGCACCCTGTTATATCAGTGCCTATCCCAATGCGGGACTGCCTAATAGCTTCGGGGGATATGATGAGACTCCGGAAACAATGGCCGAACACGTAAAGCCATTCGTTGAGGAGGGGTTAGTGAATATCTTAGGAGGGTGTTGCGGTACGACACCGGAACATATTGCTAAGTTTCCGGAATTGATACGGGGAGCTCGTCCTCATGTGCCGGTTGAAAAGCCGAAAGGATTGTTCCTTTCAGGATTGGAATTATTAACGATTGATGATTCGCAAACGTCAGATGGAAATCGGTTTACAGTGATTGGTGAACGGTGTAATGTGGCCGGTTCACGAAAATTCCTTCGGTTGATCAAAGAAAAGAATTATGAAGAGGCGTTGTCTATTGCCCGTAAGCAGGTAGAAGATGGAGCGCAAATCATAGACATCAATATGGATGATGGGCTGCTGAATGCTGAAAAGGAGATGACTACCTTTTTGAATTTAATAGCCTCTGAGCCGGATATAGCCCGTGTTCCGATCATGATTGATTCATCTCAATGGAATGTTATAGAGCAGGGATTGATGTGTGTGCAAGGAAAATGTATTGTCAATTCTATTTCCTTAAAAGAAGGAGAGGATGTTTTCCTTCATCGGGCGAAGCGTATCAAGCAATTGGGGGCAGCTACTGTTGTTATGGCTTTTGACGAAAAAGGACAGGCCGATACGTTTGAACGAAAAATAGAGGTTTGTGAACGGGCTTACCGATTGTTGAGGAGCATCGATTTTAATCCGGAGGATATTATCTTCGACCCGAACGTGCTTGCTGTGGCAACAGGAATAGAAGAGCATGATCGGTATGCGTTTGACTTTATCCGCTCGGTAGGGTGGATAAAGCAAAATCTTCCTGGTGCGAAGGTGAGCGGAGGCATCAGTAATCTGTCATTTTCTTTCCGAGGCAATAATTATGTGCGTGAGGCCATGCATACGGTGTTCCTTTATCATGCTATCCAGCAGGGAATGGATATGGGTATCGTGAATCCTTCATCTACTTTAGTATATGAAGATATAAACCGGGAATTGCGTACTCTTTTGGAAAATGTCATTCTTTACCGGAAGCAGGATGCGGCCGAGAGTCTGATACAATGGACCGTTGCTAATTCTCAAATTGCCTCACAAAAGAAAGAGACAGAGGTCGAGGCTACCAATGTTCATTTATCTCTTGAAGAACGTTTGGCTCAATCGTTGATTAAAGGTGTCAGCGATCATTTGGAGGACGATTTGCGTGAGGCCTTGCAAAAATATTCGCATGCGGTGGACATTATAGATGGACCGTTGATGGACGGTATGAATAGAGTTGGCGAATTGTTTGGTGCCGGTAAAATGTTTTTGCCACAGGTGGTCAAAACAGCCCGTACCATGAAAAGAGCTGTTGCCATATTACAACCGGCTATCGAAGCCGAGAAAAAGGCTTCCGGTTCAACCCGGGCAGGAAAAATCGTTTTTGCTACCGTAAAAGGTGATGTGCATGATATCGGTAAGAATATTGTATCGATCGTTTTGTCGTGCAATAATTATGAAGTGATAGATCTGGGGGTGATGGTTCCGGCTGAGACAATCATTGAGACCGTCAAAAGGGAAAGACCGGATATCCTTTGCCTGTCGGGATTGATTACGCCTTCACTGGAAGAAATGGTGCATGTTACAGATGAAATGCAAAAGGCAGGTTTGCATATTCCGATTATGGTGGGCGGTGCGACTACTTCTAAATTGCATACAGCATTGAAGATAGCTCCTCATTATAATTATCCGGTGATTCATGTTTCAGATGCTTCCCAAAATCCGCTGATTGCGGCTAAGCTACTGAATGCATCTACGCGAGATGGTTATATTGAAGAATTGAACAAGGAATATCAGTCACTTCGCAATGCGATGGAGAAAAGGCACGAGGTTTTGGTGCCCTTGAAAGAGGCTCGCCGGAAGAAGGTGAATATAGATTGGGCTCTTTATGAACCGGTAAAGCCCCGGTATATGGGTGTGCATTGTCTTTCTCCTATTGAAATTGGTGAGGTTATACCTTATATTCATTGGAGTCTCTTTTTCCATGCCTGGAAGTTGGACGGGAAATATGAGGGTATAACCCAAGTGCATGGTTGTGATGCTTGTAGGGCTGCTTGGATAGCTGATTTTCCTGAAGAACAGCGGGGAAAAGCGTCCGAAGCAATGCAGCTTTATAAGGATGCCAACCGGCTTTTGTCTCAGTTGAAGGATTTGGGAGCCGAATATTGCAAAGCTGTCTTTGGTATCTTCCCAGCAGTCAGTTTAGGTGATAGTTTGCGGATTGGTGAGCTTACCTTGCCTTTGTTACGTCAGCAGGTTCAACATGATGGGGCTTATAAGTGCTTGGCGGATTATGTTATGCCACAAGCAGAGGGACGGACTGATTATGTAGGGGCTTTTGCCGTTACGGGAGGTTCTGGATTTGAATATCTGAAAGAAAAATTTGAACAAGAGGGGGATACTTATCGGGCTATGTTGCTCCAGACTCTCACTGACCGTCTTGCTGAAGCTACAGCGGAATACCTCCACCGAAAAGTTCGAATGGAATATTGGGGATATGCTCCTCATGAAAATTTGGATATGAAGGATTTATTCCAGGTAAAATATGCCGGGATACGTCCGGCGATCGGTTACCCATCCTTACCGGATCAATGGCTCAATAAAGAGTTGGATAAGTTATTGAACTTTTCACAAATCGGAATCCGGCTGACCGAAAATGGGGCAATGCAACCGACGGCTTCAATCAGTGGATTGTTCATAGCTCATCCGCAGAGCGATTATTTCATGGTGGGCCATATCGATGAGGAACAGTTCCAGGATTATGCTGCCCGTCGTGGATTATCGGAAAAAACAGCTCGGAAAGTCTTAAGTAAAAATATAGAATAACAAAACTTATAAACTTATTCCCTATTTATGCGGTTAATAGATTAATATCCATTATTTTGAATTAAAAAGCTGAAATAAATAGCTTTTCTTATTTTTTATCCCTATATTTGTAGACTTCCCATTAGGGAAGTGAGAATGTATTAACGCAATGTCTAACTTAATTTGAATATCAAACATGAACGCGTTGCAATTTAAAAAAAACTTATTAAGCATTCAGGAGAATATGATGAACTTCGCCTTGATGCTTACCGCAAATCGGGACGATGCACAGGACCTGATGCAAGACACGACGTTGAAAGTGTTGGATAATCAGGAAAAGTTTATTGACAATGTCAATTTCAAAGGCTGGGTGTTAACAGTCATGCGAAACATTTTTATTAACAACTATCACAAGATTGTCCGTACTCAGACAGTCGTGGATCAAGGGGTAGACTTATACAATCTGGACGTTGCCAACGTATCCGGATTTGATTCTCCTGACAGCTCTTTTCAGATTCAGGAAATATCAAAAGCGATTGAACAATTGAACGATGATTTGAAAGTCCCGTTCTCTATGTACATCAGCGGTTATAAATACAACGAGATTGCAGAGAAGTTAAATCTGCCGTTAGGTACAGTAAAAAGTCGTATTTTCTTTGCCCGCCAAGAACTTCAGAAAACTTTGAAAGATTATCGTTAAGAAGCTGTTTGGAATTTATTCCAAACAGCTTCTAAGAATAAATAACTTATTCTGTTTTCAGAAACTCGCTGGAGAATGTGTGAAAAACATTTCTTCAGCGAGTTTTTGTATTGGGGATGTTCAATAATGTCTCTAAAAGTAAGCATCCGATAAAGTACACATTGTAAAGCCATCCACTCTTCCGTTACTTTGCCAACAAAAAGACCATGAAACCTGCAAGTAGCGTAATCTCCCGCTATTGCTCCACCGGATTGTTGCAGCGTTCTACGTCAGGTTGCGTGGAGGTTTCCTGTTGCAAGGATAATCCTTTATCATCAAAGTCGTGCAAGTCATCATAGGTATTTTCTCCCTCGATTCTTTCAAGCTCGTTTTGAAAGCGTTCCCATGCCATCAAATCCTCGTGCCAACTTTCAAATTCTTCCCAATCGTCCATCATCCTTTATTCTATAATTAGCCAATATCCTTGCTTCCTGCCTCCTATGCGTTTCAACAACCCCAGTTCTTGAAGACGAGAAAGATTGTACTTTACACCATCCTCTGTAATGTTAGAAAGGCTTTCGCTTATCTCTTTTCGGGTCGCTTCCGGATGTCCTTTTAAGAATGACAGTATAGCTTGCTGTTGTTCCGTCAGGTTTTGTATAGCCTTTTGGGTAGTCTTTTGGGTAGTCTTTTGGGTAGTTTTCCGGTCGCTTTGGATCATAGCCCTTTCCGGGTACTCAAACTTAAAAGTTGTCCAGATACCCGAAGGCGTACCTTATTCGGGATGTCCTCCATCAACTTCTTGGCATCCTGTACGCCGCACACTTCGCCATTATCACGCAGACCGATATACAGCGTACCACCTTGTGCATTGGCAAAGCCACAAATCCATTTCTGGTATTCATCGCGCCAAGATTCTTTGAACTCTATGGCTTGAGATTCGGCTTTCATCATATTGTCATCCATTGTATTTCTTGAAATTCTCCGCTTGTTCCAAAATCTCCTTAAACACCTC
>ERZ857521.1222-NODE-1222-length-32356-cov-33.606483_pt1 | contig 32356 bp, 29 predicted proteins | sample MGYA00519701_ERZ857521 | MGnify/ENA primary metagenome ERZ857521 (study PRJEB31778, sample SAMEA3449346) | human gut metagenome | biome: human gut; feature: human-associated habitat; material: faeces | place: United Kingdom | collected 2010/2012 ...
GAGAATGCTTTTTAAACAGAATACTATAAATTTGCACTTGCTGCTTGAATTCGCCCATATTATTTTCGTTTCATTTTCTATAAAATATTGATATTTATATACAAAATTAGAAAAAAATCGTATTTTTGGCTATGGATATAATTTCTTAACTAAAAAAGGAGGTGCACGAAAAAAACTACGTCTAAATTGTATTGAGGCTTTTTTCTGCATTTGCAAAATGTTTATGTAACGACAATGAACAAACGGAACCGGTTGTGAGTAATATTTAAACTGATATAGGAATTTTGTCTCGCTCTATAGATGCAAACGGAGCGACGAACAAATATTACATTGATAAAATAGCCATGTCTTACATTACAGGTTCAAATTGGCAGAATTAAGAGAAAACCATCCGTTAAGTATTGAAAGAAAATACTATCTATGCATTCGGCATGCATAGTGCAACGCACATTTGGCAAGCGACGAACTTTTATACTGATCAGCAGTAATCTACATGTCAAATTTTACAAGCATGGTCTAACAACTATAACTTGCAAAATTTGTTTATCTGTGTTCAATAACCTTATTGTAAACGACCTTAAAATAAAACACAATGAATAAACTTATCTTAATACTTTCACTACTATTCATGGCGCTGCCAACAATAGCACGCAACAATCCTGACGACTACAAAGTAACCTGCACGCTGACAGACGGCACGGTAATTGAAGGTTACATCTCGATTCCGCTCACAAAAATCATAACTTCACAGTTATACGAATTGGATATAAGCGACACCTACAAAGGTAAAGCCCGCACCTACACATCAGAAGAAGTGAAAAGAATAGTTTACACGTCAACTCTCAATGACTCCTTACCCTTAATTTACGAATCGGTAAAGGCCCAGAAGAGCGTGCCCAATCTATTTAAGAAAAATCCAAAGCCTTTTAAGAAGCCAGTATTCCTACGGCTAATTTACGAAGGAAAGAATGTCAATGGATATATAACGCCCACAACGGATTATACAGTGAACAAGAAGGAGACCATAATCAATTATGTTTGGCGATATTACTATCTAAAGAAAGGAGATGAGATAGCCAAAGCCTATTGGCTCGGAATAGGCGGAATCAATGTAGGCATGAAGGCTGCCATGAAACTATATTTCAGGGAGTTCCCTAAGCTGGTCGAAATGGTGGAGAAAAAAGAGATAACAGGACAACAGTTCTGCAATGATCCCACAATGGTGCTTCCGCTGATGGATAAATTCTACGTGCCCGAAAAATAATAGCCATGTTATCATGGTCTACTAAATATCCATACTCAAATGGCACTCGTTGACAGTTTCAACGGGTGCCATTTTCATTAGCCGTATCTTGCCATACAGACCCATAAACAAATTATTCATATCATTCCTGATATTTGCGCTAAAGTGTATGTCACAAGCAAAAGAATCCCGAAAAGTTCCAAGCTTGTGCAGGCTCTGCATGCTAATATCTTTACTGACAGCTTTCGGGTGAAATGCTTGTCTTTCAGTGGTTCAAAATTGTCTGTATTGGCAGTTTTTTCGGCTTGACAATTCTTTGTATTATATATCCGCTTTGGTTGACAACAAAAAGCCTATGACTTACGACCAAAAAGTGGGCCGGTTTTGCATTAAAAGTGGCCCACTTACGGGTCGTAAACGGGCCACTAACAGTATGAAAGTAAATGAGTGCGACTTGCTTAATGTACAGTCACACAAAGCGTATTAAATATTTAGACTGAAAGGAAAAACATATAAAATGGTTACGATTTTCGGCGTGTTTTTGATTTGCAGGCTGATGCAAGGCGACATGACGGCTGAGAAGGATCAAAAAAACATATGTCTAAAAGCTGCGAACATTAGTTTTAAGCCAAGATAAGTGATTATGATTTGGCCGGAGATGTTTCTCTTTATCAGATGTGCATACACTTCAGGCCGTCATCAAACCACACGACAGGCGTTGCCGCCAGGCTTTTATTTACACGGCGCATCGTGCCTGAGCAATGGCCCATGGCAGCGCGCAGGCTTGCCACAGGCATGAACGTCAGGGCGCTATGCTGTTGAGATAGTTCTCAAGATTAGTGTATCCGTTGCTGCCCAGGCCGTTGCGGTCGGCAGGATTGGCAGGGTCGAGGCCGTGCTCACGCTCCCATGCGTCGGGCATGCCGTCGTGGTCGGAGTCGGCAGGGGCGGCGGCTGCAACAGAAAATATAAGATTCTTCATGGTTCAGTAAGACTTGTTTTAACATTATATAAAAGCTACGGCAGAGGCTCTGCCCATCACTGCAGCACCTCTGTGCCTTGTGCCACACTTTCGGTCTCGGTGCTCTTTGTCCACGGCATCTTGTCCTTGGGCCACACGCCGTCTACGATGGGATAGGTAACGAGTTTTGAGGGGTCTATCACCACGTGCTTTATGCGCTTGCGGTGCCATGAGTAGGTGATATGCACCAGTCCGTCGCTCGTCTGTATCACTGCCGGATACGAATACTGCACTGCTCCGGTGCGGTATTCAAGCACGGCGGCAGCCTCCCAGTCGATGCCGTTGCGCGTCATGGCCACGGTCAGTATGCCCCTGCCCTTGCGCCCGCCTATGGTGTTGTTGCGCGTAGAGTGGTTGTAGACAAGCAGATGGCGGCCGTCCTTCAGCGTAACGGCGTCTATGGCCGAGTTGTTGTTGGGCAGCGTGGTGTCGGTTATCGGGCCCCATGTCAGTCCGCCGTCGTCCGACCATGTCTGCGCTATCCTAGTGTCAGGTCCGCTGCCGTTGGGGCGTGCCAGCAGCTGCAGGCGCTTCTGCGAGTGCACGAGGAAGGTGGGCTGAATGAGCTTATATTTTGTTCCGGCAGGATCGCTCAGCGCCGGCGTCTTGGTCCATGTGCGGCCGTTGTCGGTGCTGCGCTCCACGTGTATGCGCTTGCCGGGCGCGTCCTGCAGGCTGGCTCCTGCCACGATGGTGCCGTCGTCGAGATACACGGGCTTGTTGACCACAGGGCCTACGAAGCCTTTGGGCAGGGCCACGGGGCGGCTCCACGTGAGGCCGTTGTCAGAAGAGGTTATCACGCGGCCCTCGTCTATCGTGGGGCAGAGATAATATATCTGTATGTCGTCTCCCTTGAGCTGCACCAGCACCGGATTGAACACCGTGCCGCCTTCGCCGTCGGCTATGGCCACAGGCTCCTGCCACGTGCCGCCCTTGGGCTTGCGCGCCAGCCATATCTTTACGTCTTTGGCGCGCTCGCGTGTGCCGCCGAACCATGTGCATAGCAGAGTGCCGTCAGACAGTTCCATTATAGACGATGCGTGACAGTCGCGCGTGGGCGACTTCATGAACACAAACTCCTCGAGCACTATGGCCTGCTTGCCCGGATCGGCCTTGCTGCCTGCCCATGCCGAAGCCGCAAGCAACAAGGAGCATAACAATATTGATAATTTCTGCATATAATATTAAGTTGTATTTAATGTTTTTTTATTTCACTGTAACAACCACACGGGCGTAGCGCGTAAGGCGCGGCGTGCCGCTGTCGGTAACGGCCAGTATGATGTGCATCGTGCCGAGACGGCCGCCCTTGGGCACTATAAAGTAGGCGTCGCGGCTGTCGTGGCCCGCTATCTTTAGCGGACTGCCTGTGCGCGCCGTAGCCACGTTGAATGTTCCCGGCTCGGGATAGTAGAACCAGCTGTACGAAAGGCTGTCGCCGTCGGGGTCAGATGTGCCCAGGGCGCTCAGTCTTATGGTGTCGCCCGTGGCGGCTGTCATCTCTGCCGGACATGCCAGCGCAGGCACAGGCGGATGGTTGGCCTCGCCGTAGTCCTTCACGGTCCAGTCCATGCGTGCTGCAAAGTCGTTCTGATAAGCCTCGCGCCAGCGCCATATCGTAGCCTTGTTGCTTGTGTGCCATGAGCCGTCGCAGCCCATCACCTCGTCTTGTGCGTCGGTCCATATCGGTCTTGTCTCAGGCTCAATAAACCAGCGCTCCGTGCGCGGCTGATACAGCTCGTAGCGTCCGCCCCAGCTGCCCCAGTCGGGATGCTCGGCACAGCCCAGTCCGTTGTCAATGAGATACATAAACGTGGGCGAGTCGCCCTCCATCAGAAACTTCATGTAGGGATACTGCTTGCCCAGCTCGCCCTTGCTGCGTATGTGCTCGTCGAGCCACGGATTGTCAACTATGCTGAAGTCGGCTCCGGCAAAGCGGCCGTGAAACTTGTCGCCGCTGATGCCGCTCCATGTGGCGTAATGGTATCCGCCAAGGCGATGGAAGCCCGGACTGACTATATAGAACAGGTCCTTGAACGTCTTTCTTATCCACACGCCGCTGTCGTCCTGGTCTGAAATGGCATACACGCGGAGCTTCGACACAAAAGCCTTTATTTCGCTCTCGCTGCGCGTGGCCTTAACCTTCCACAGTGCCTGCGCCAGACAGTTGGGGCCGCCCCACACAAGCACCCACACCGGACGGCTGTCGCTGCGGTCTACGGCCTTGATTATCAGTTCGGAGCCTTCAGAGTCCATGCCCTTGCCCACGGCGTGCATGCCGTAGTCGGGGCGTCCCTCTTTTATCACCGACAGCAGATAGTCGGCCGAGGGATAGCCCTTCTCGTGCTTCAGCAGGTTGTCTCTCACCTTGCCGTATGCCATCACAATCTCGCGTATGCGCCATGCTGCCGTCTCCTTCTTCTGATGCACCGACGTTGTGGCAACAAGTCCTTCAACGTCCCACTGGTTAGAGTATGTCAGGAAGCGCACCATCGACATTGCGTCGTCGGGTTCGTTCTCAATGTCCGTAAGCACTATCACACGGGGCTTGCCTGCATTGCCTTTACCTGCCGCGAAAAGCCTCAGCGGCTGAAGCACGGCAATGACAACAAACAGTAATGTAATCTTGATTTTCATGGTATTAATATTTTCTGATTTTCAATCACTTGCTGATTATGTTCCGCTAATATAACATTTTTTGCGGCGAGGCACGCAACGCAAAGCACAAATAGCAGTCGAATAATCAAAAATCAATATATCTGAAAGCCGCAGACATTAATCTCAAAGTTTTAAAAAGCAATAAAAAACAACGGTTTATTGCGCCATGTATAATAAAAAAGCTAATTTTGCACGACGACACGCAGTTGTTATCATAACAACATTCTGACCTACATGGCAAGTATCCTTATAGTTGAAGACGACCTTACATACGCAACCATGATGCAGACATGGCTGCGCAAAAAGGGTTTCACGGTTGAGAGAGCAAGCTCCGTAAGCGCCGCGGCACGGGCCGTGACCGACAGTACGGGCTTCGACCTCATACTGTCTGACCTCCGTCTGCCCGACCACGACGGTCTGTTTCTGCTCAACTGGCTGCGCAAGAAGAATATGCAGACGCCCTTCATCGTGATGACGAGCTATGCCGAAGTGCAGAACGCCGTGCTGGCCATGAAGTCGGGAGCGTGCGACTATATAGCCAAACCCGTACAGCCCGACATTCTGCTGCAAAAGATAAACGATGCGCTCGACAGCAACAACGCCGATGCAGCAGCCACGGCAGGAGCTACGCCAACGACAGCGACAACACAAGCAGCCGACAAAAACAACGCGGCGGCAGAACAAAAGCCGCACACGGCCGCCAAGAAATACATAGAAGGCACGAGCGAAGCCTCGCGCCAGCTCTACGACTACGTAAACCTCGTTGCGCCAACGCCTATGTCGGTGCTCATTCTCGGAGCCAGCGGCACGGGCAAAGAGTATGTTGCGCGCCGCATTCACAGCCAGAGCAGCCGCGCCGGCAAGCCCTTCTTTGCGCTCGACTGCGGAGCCATACCCAAGGACGTGGCGGCATCAGAGTTCTTCGGATACACCAAGGGAGCCTTCACAGGCGCCACGACCGACAAGCGCGGAGCCTTTGAGGAGGCCAACGGCGGAACGCTGTTCCTCGACGAGGTGGGCAACCTGACCTACGACGTGCAGGTGCAGTTGCTGCGTGCCCTTCAGGAGCGCAAGGTGCGCCCGTTAGGCTCGCCAAAGGAGATAAGCGTGGACATACGACTGGTGTGCGCCACCAACGGCAACCTGGCGCAGCTCGTGGCTGACGGAAAATTCCGCGAAGACCTTTATCACCGCATCAATGAGTTCACCATATACATGCCCGAACTTAAAGACCGCGGCGCCGACCTGTTTCTGTTTGCCGACCTCTTTGTCAGTCAGGCCAACGAGGAGCTGGGACGCAACGTGGCGGGATTCGACGACAAGGCGTCGGAGATGCTTGCGCGATACAGCTGGCCGGGCAACCTGCGCGAGCTTAACAACGTGGTGAAGCGTGCCACCCTGCTTACGCGCGGCTCATACATCGGCACCGAGGAACTGTCGAAGGCCATGACGCGCCCCGTGAGACAGGAGCCAACGGCCCTGCACGACGAGCAGACCGAACGACAGCGCATAATAGACGCCCTGCGCGCCACGGGCGGCAACAAGACCAAAACAGCCCAGCTGCTAGCAATAGACCGCAAGACGCTGTATAACAAGATTCAGAAATACAACATCGAGGCGTAACGGGGCATTTGCCAATTGAGAATGGAGAATTGAGAATGGAAAAACAAAGTTCGGCGTCAGCCAATTATGATTACTCTTGTGGCGATTAAAACGGGGATGCTTTAAGGCTACAAGTTTTACATATTAGTCAGCATAATTCATACTGAAGATTTGCATAGTCAACTTAACTCTATACATTCAGCAAAAACATCGTAACATGATCAGGAGAATAATTATTGCGGCTTTGGCCTTAATGTGCATCGTGCCATACACGGCCAAGGCGGACACTACTCTGAGCGAAAGAATATATATACTTTCTTCTATATGGAAAAAAATAAGCAACAACTTTGCATTTCCTGAGAAATTCAAGGAGACTAATCCTGACAGCCTTTACAGATACTATCTTACTAAGGTCTTGAATGCCGAAAGCGAACAGGAGTTTTCGGGCTTAATGACGCAGTTCATGGCTCACTTCAACGAGGGACACACGCGATTTAACGACAGCAACATCATACGCTACAGGGTGCCGCTGATACTTACATGGGCTGGAGACAAACTGCTGATAACCAACACTACAAGGCAGCTAAAACCGCTGTTGCCTGTTGGCAGCGAGATTAAAAAGGTGGACGGCCTAACGCTCTACGAATATCTGCAAAGGCATGTCTATCCGTATGTTTCGGCTCCCAACATGGAATGGAGAAAGAGAAAGGCTCTCGACATATTCCTTACAGGCAAGAAAGGTGCGGAATATCATATTGAGATAACTACTCCTAAGGGCAAGACCATAAACACAAAACTCATGACAAGCATAAGGAACTACGACGACACTGACGACTGGAGCATCAGGCGCGACACGGCAAAATGCCGCATAAAGAAGCTGCCAGGCAACATCATGTATATGAGGATGAGCACGTTCACGTTGCCCGGCACAATAAAAAGCGCTTTTAAGAATAACCTCTCTGATTTCTTGTCTGCCAAAGGCGTGATATTCGACATACGCGGAAACCGAGGAGGAACAGACGAGTCATGGCACAACATAATAAGACATATCGCCGACAGAAACACTAACATATTCGACGGCTTAAAGATTATGACAAGAGTGGCTAACACGGCCTACGAGATGTACGGCAAAAATGTCAGCCAACTGGCCGACTACTATAACGGCGTGGCCATGCAGCCCGTTCAGGAAGGCTGGTTCGTGATGAAGAACAACACGCCCGACTCGTTGAGAATAACCGCCCCCGTTATAATTCTTGTTGACGGATTTACGGCATCGGCAGCCGAAGACTTTGCCGCAACAATGAAGAACCTGTCGCTCGGCAAGATTGTAGGCACGCCGACAGCGGGCGTGATAAGCAGTCCTAAATTCTGCAACTGGGGGCACGGCTACTCGTCGCTGATAGCAGAATGCCGCTTCACCAATCCCGACGGTTCCGATATTATCAACACCGGCATACAGCCTGACGTCTGCATAAAATATACCGAAAGCGACGCACTGGGCAAAACCGACTCGGCACTAACGGCTGCGCTGAAGATGCTGAAAGGCAAAAAATAGAACAAGACATCAATCCCAATCAAAACAAAATCATGATTATGTCCGTTTTGCTCAGTCATTATATGGCATAGCAAAACGGACATAATGCAATATATAAAGAACATTTATTTTATTATATGGCGCTAAGCATGCCGCTCTTTTTGCCGTTGCGGCCTGAGCATCAGCCACACGCCCGACATACATAACAGTCCTACGCCCAGCAGCGTAAACCATATGCAGCGCTCATTGCCCGGAATGCGCACATCGTAGGGATTATCCGGATTATACAGCACCTCAATGCTGTCGCCCTCACTGCGGAATGGCAGATAGCACTTCTCCGATATATACGTCTTGCCGTAGCGCTCTGTCTCGTAGCTTATGCGCATCTCCCAGTGCGTACGCCTCTTCCGGTGCCGGTATTCTCTCTTATAGCTGAGCTTGTCTATCACGCCCGTGGCATGGCCCAAAGTGTCTGAAGCCTTCGACAACGACACAAAGCCGTAGATGCCTCCGCCGAGCATGAGCAGTCCTACGACAAAGAGCAAAAGACAAATAATCTTATTGCGAGACGACACGGCACATCTCCCTTCCGTGCCCTGCTCCGAATATCCTTCATCTGTTGTGTATTTCATAATCTAAACCATTTCTGCTACAAAGATAGCCAAAGGCGAGAGCAACGACAAATAAAAAACAACAAAGTTTTTTTCATTTGGCACTGCCGAGCCGCACACTATCTTATCTAAAGATAGCCAAAGGCGAGAGCAACGACAAATAAAAAACAACAAAGTTTTTTTTCATTTGGCACTGCCGAGCCGCATTCTATCTTATCTAAAGATAGCCAAAGGCGAGAGCAACGGCAAATAAAAACAGAAAAGTTTTTTCATCTGACTTTGCCTTAAAATTATTATATTTGCAACAAAACAAACATCAGACAAAGAATAATGAAAATATATGAAATATGCTTCAGCCCGACGGGCGGAACCGAAAAGGTGGCTGGATTTATTGCCGGAAAGCTCGGCAGCGACATAGTAAACATTGATCTTACCGACCGCAAGGCAGACTTTAAGGGCGTTGCTCTCAACGGCGACGACGTGGCCGTGATAGCCGTGCCGTCGTATGGCGGACGCGTGCCTGCCCCGGCAGCTGAACGCATAACGCAGATAAGCGGCAACGGCGCAAGGGCCGTAATAGTATGCGTATACGGCAACCGTGCCTATGAGGACACTTTGGCCGAACTGCAAGACTGCGCCCTTAAGGCAGGATTCAGCATCGTAGCAGCCGTGGCAGCCATAGCCGAACACTCTATTGTCCGCCGATATGCCGCCAACCGCCCCGACCAGGACGATTATACCGCACTTAACAAATATGCCGAACAGATAGCAGCCAAGCTGAACAGCAACTACTCTGCCACGCCTGCAATACCCGGCAACAGACCATACAAAAAGGCCGGAAACATAGGCTTCGTGCCCCGCCCCACAGCCCAATGCACAAGCTGCGGCCTGTGCGCCTCCAAATGTCCGACAGGCGCTATCAGCACGGACAACCCAGCAAAGGTGGACAAGAAGGCCTGCATATCATGCATGCGCTGCGCCGCCGTATGTCCTCACGGCGCAAGAAAGGTGAACAGACTGCTCCTCTCTGCAGCAAACATAATGCTGAAGAAAGTATGCTCAACAAGAAAAGAATGTGAGCTTTATCTCTGACATCACCGGGCGTATGACTGTTTCCGGCATCTCACTTACAATATTCCCTACACCTGACAGCAGCACTTATTTGTAAACATTCTTCATGTTTTCACGACCGTTTGACGCTCTCAGAGCACGCATGCTCTTCGCCATGCCGCGGTTTGGAGCGAAAAAGGACGAAAAACGGGGCGTTTTGTTAAAACGTTGACTGACAGGGAGTTGCAGCAAATAAGCGTGGAAAGCGGAAGTGTTAAAAAACATAACCGGCCCACTTACACATAAAAAGTGGCCCAGTTACGGATGAAAAGGTGTCATTTCAGAGGCTCAAACTTATGGTTTCAGGCCCAGAAATGAGTGATTTTAGTGGCATTTTTCGGCTTATTTATAAACGTATGTTAATGAAGCGACGTTCTTACTGCCGTTTCATTAACATACGTTTACTTTTTATTTTCCAGATTGAAAAATATTTTTGTCATAAGTTTTTACCGCCATCTCCACGCCTCATTTAAACTATGAAATAAAAAGCACCTATGAAAAATCTAACCAAAATCAGCTCAATATAAAAATACAGACCGAATACTAACAACCGATTTTGGTTAAAAAATTTTTCATTATTTTGCGTTATCTTTTGTTTATATTTATATTTTTATTTAATTTTGTCGACGAACTAATATATCTGTTACCTCCGGTGAATCTGAACACAGTTCACTGATAACGGCGGGCATAAGGTCCTGCTGGTGACAGAATGTGGTCGGGGCCTCAAGTGCAAGGCCCATCAGGCTAACACCGGATAAGGTATACAATTTACTTATTTTGCATATTAAAGACATTTACCTGCAACTTGTTACTAACTTAAAGATATTTACAGGCATAAGCTTTGTTATCTGAGAATTGAGCAAACATTTCCTGACGGGTGTGTCTTTTAATTATGTATTTAGCGCTTAACCGCAATACGCTAAGACAAAATGTGCTCGTTGTCTAATGAGAACACCCGGCGAGGCGGGCAAACCTCAAACACCGGATTTGCCTCCGATGTGTCCCCCAGAACGTGTAAATCAGCTAAAGGGGTGTCCCCCCGTAGTGTCCGGAGACAAAGTGCCGACCCGCCCGACAAGCCCGACCAGGAGGCTGTGTGGTTCCTGATGAGGGCTGCATACGGACAGGAGAGAAAAGCCAAAGACATACTTGAGGCGGAAAACATAGAAGTGTTCCTGCCCGTAACCAACAAAATGCGCATAATAGGCGGCAAGCGCAAGCTGATAACAGAATCGTTGATACCCAACTTTCTGTTTGTACACACCACCGAGAGAATGATAAGAAAATACGTGGGAAGCCCCGGGCTCAGTTTTCTTCATCACTATTATATCCCCAACAAAGACGAAAACGGCTGTCCGATAGGCAAAAGCGGAATAAAGCCGCTCATAGTTCCCGACGACCAGATGGAGTCTTTCCTCAAATGGTATGAAACTGAAGACGAGAACAAGATGTTCATCTCCGACACTGAGAGCGACATATCCAAGGGGGACAAGGTGAAGATAATAAGCGGTAAGTTCACCGGATTCAGCGGCTTTGTCTGCCGCGTAAAAAGGCAAACCCGCGTGGGGGTAACCATCAATGGCTTCGGCACGATAGTGACAGCATACGTCCCGAAGGCATTTTTACAAAAAGTCACAGAACAGTAAAGAAACAAATTATATCTACAGCAAATATATTTTAAACAGATATGGATATCTTAATCGGTAAATTTGGTAATCAGCCATTTAAACTGACCGAACCAAGCATAAGCCGCGAGCATGCCTTGTTTCATCTTGACGAGGCCACCGGCAAAATGACCCTTAGAGACAACAACTCGACCAACGGCACATGGATAATGTCGGCCAGCGGCAGCTTCAAGCGGCTCACGGGCGAGGTTCCGGTGAGCCTCAACACGCTTGTGCGCCTCGGGGCAAGACACACCTTCCGCATAAAGGAGCTTATGGCGCAGCAGCCGCCCAAGACCGACGACGCCGTGGACATAAGCGAGCTGCGCAACATCTACGAGACCTACAACCGCAACAAGATGTCGCTCGAGGCCAAGACGTCGAACATAATGATGATGAGAATGGCGTCGCTGTCGCTGGGAAGTATCTTTGCCATACTGCTGACGATGCTTCTGCCCAAGGACTTTGCAGGCGACACCACCGCCAGCGCTGCCATCAAGGTGGCAGGCAGCATCATAGCCATAGGCTTCTCGTGGATCATAGTTGACGTGAAGAACCGCAGCCTCATACAGCGCAAGGACCAGAACGAGCGCTTTTTCAGGAAGAAATACTGCTGCCCCAAGTGCGGCTACCACTTCGGCACAAAGCTCTATGAGAACATCCTGGCCGAAGGCAAATGCCCCAACAGCAGCTGCAAGTGCAAGTTCAAGGGAAAATAACAACCTTAAAAAGACGTCATATTATGAAACACACAAGCATGATTAAGCTGATATCGCTGTCGCTGATGCTCCTGCTGGCAGCAGCGGCATTTCCGCAGAAGACCTACGTGGTGTCGGTCGGCATAGGCGAGTACAAGTATCCGCAGGTGGCCCCGCCCCTGCCCTGCTCGGTTGGCGACGCCCGTGCCGTGTCGCGCTTCTTCTACAAATACAACGGCAGCAGCGTGTTCATGCTGCTCAACTCTAACGCCACGCGCGACCACATACTGAGAGTGCTCAAGTCGGAGTTTGCCAAGTCTACACCCAACGACGAGATAATCTTCGTCTACAGCGGCCACGGCGTGCAGGGCGGACTTACAACCTACGAAACCAAAGACGCCTCGAGCCTCATCACATACAACGAGATACAGAACATCATGAAGTCGGCCAAGGCCCGCCGCAAGGTGATTCTGGCCATGGCATGCTATTCGGGAGGACTAACGCTGAAGAACAGCAACGGCGGCAGGACGCCGCGGCGCAGCACGCAGAAGACAAGCGTGATGCTCTACACGTCGAGCCGCGCCAACGAGGTTTCGTGGGAAAGTCCCGACATGACCAACTCATTCTTCATCAGCCGCATACTCGAGGCCTTCAGGGGCGCCGCCGACAGGAACGGCGACAGGAAGGTTACGGCGCGCGAGCTGTTCAACTATGTCAACCCGAGAGTAATCAGCGACACTGAAGGCCAGCAGCATCCGCAGATGTGGGGTAAATTCGACGACAGCATGGTGGTCGTTTACGTAAAATAAAAACAACTATAGCAACAATGATAATAAAATGTCCATACTGCGGCCGGCGATTCGAGCTTCAGCGCCGTCCGCCCGAAACATTCTGCTGTCCCAAATGCTCATATAAGGTGCCGTTCAGCGTGATACTGCAGGAGCAGCACTCTGAGAAGACCATGGCTGCGCCGGCATCAGGTGCCCCAGTTACGGCAGGAGGCGAGCCCCAGGGACTGCCCACGTCGGTCATCAACGGACAGGGAGACAAGACGGTGGTGGTAGAGGGCCTCAACGGCGGACTGAAGACAAAGCTCATACCCGAGCTGCAGCAGAAGAGCAAGGGCATACTGCAGGTGAGCTTCCAGGGCATGAGCTTCGGCACTATTAGCCTGCCCCACGGCAACTACTACAACCTGGGACGCAAGAGCTCTGACAGCACCGCACAGATAAAGATAACACCCGACATAGCCATGAGCCGCATACATGCAGGCATGCGTACCGTGAAAACGCCCGCAGGGCAGATTGTCTACCAGATAACATCCGTGAAGACAGAAAACCCCGTATACGTCAACGGGCATGCCATACCCAAGGGCAAGGCTTACAGCCTGAAGACGGGCGACATGATAAAGATGGGCGAAACCCTGATGAGGTTTCAAATGGTGTAAACACTGAACAACGATAGATTATGTCACAGAACAAGACAATAGTACCGGGCGTCGACTACGACAACCCCGGAAGCAGCGAGTATGACGAGGCAGCGTTCAGCAGCCTCTACACACGTTCGGGCAACGACGACAACCGCACGTGCATAGCCGGCGCGCAGGGGCAGGGCTTCCAGGCACAAAGCGCGTCAGGCGCAGCCGTGGCCGACAGAGACACCCGGCAGATAACCATGCAGAACCGCGTGATAGTGGGCTGTCTCTTCTCCATATCCCACGGACTGCTTGGCGAGATGTTCCCGCTCTATCTCGGACGCAACGCCATAGGGCAGGCTGCCGGATGCGACGTGTGCCTAAGGGAGAAGACCGTGTCGCCCGAGCACGCCATACTCTACATACGCAAGGAGGGCAACCCCGTGCGCTTCAACATGACCATAACAGACTACAACTCGGCCAACGGAACCGAAGTGAACGGCACCGACGCCAGATATAACACTCTGACCGTAAACGAGAACGACGTCATAAGCATAGGCAGACACTACAAGCTGCTCGTAAAGACATTCAACGTGGAGGAGGCCGGCCTCTTTGAGGACGAAGGCTTTGAGGAGACAGGCATGGCGGCTGCAAGCGCCGCAACGGCAGCAGACGCCCGCCCCGAGGCTGACATACAGGACAACTTCTACTCACCATCGGGCAGCAGCGACGACTCGTCACGCACCGTCATATCAGGCATGTTCTGACACGACGGCCACACGCCCGTAAACCATCATACAGAAACATATATCGCTTGACAATGAACGATAACCATTCTACATCTACAATCGGCCTTGAAGAGATAAAACTCATAGCCTCAACAGACACATGCGAGGCATACGGACACTCCGGCATAGGCGGACGCGAAGAAAACCAGGACTCATACGGCGGCATGGTCAGCGGCAGGGCTGTCATCCTGACCGTATGCGACGGCATGGGCGGCATGAACGGCGGACAGACGGCATCGCGCATAGCGGCCACGGAGATAGTGCAGACCCTGGCCGAAGTGCCGGCAGAGAAGATTGGACCAGAGGCCGTAAGCAGCGCCGTTGCCAACGCCAACGCAGCCATCTACAGGCGCGCGCTCAACGACCCGCCGCTGCGCGGCATGGGCACCACGACGACGGTTGTGGCCATAACGCCCGAGGCGGCATATCTGACACACATAGGCGACAGCCGCATCTACCAGCTGAGAGGCGGAAAAAAGATATTCAGAACCTTCGACCACTCAAAGGTGTTCGAGATGGTTGCGAAAAATCTGATGACCGAAGAGCAGGCGCGCCTGTCGAGCTTCTCCAACATAATAACAAAGGCCCTGGGCATAAGGCCGCAGGCTGCTGTCCAGGTGGAGAAGATACCCTACAGGGCCGGCGACAGGTTCATACTCTGCTCCGACGGCATATGGAACTGTGAGCCCGAACCTGAGATTATAAAGATGTTCAACGCCTCAAAGCGTCCCGACGAAGCCCTGCGCTATCTGACAGAAAGAGTCAACGCCATAGGCATACAGAACAGCGAAAGCCACGACAACCTTACAGCAATAGTTGTCGACATGAAGAAAGACTCAACATACCAGTACAGCTACATGCGGCGCATAAAGGACGCTCTGTCAGAGCAGATAAGGCTGATAAAGAAGAAGAAATAAAAAAAGACAGACATAACGCATGAAGAAAATAACAGTAGGACGCGGCAACGACTGCGACATTGTCATACCCGACGAAAGGGACAACGTGAGCAGACACCACATGGTCATCTCGTTCAACCTGCTTGGCAAGATGACCATAAGCGACACAAGCAGCAACGGCACCTTCATCAACGAAAGGAGAATGCTGAAAGGAACATCCATACCCGTAACAAGAAACGACAAGATAAGGCTCGGAGACCGCTGGAACTTCGACTGGAACCTGGTAAAGGACCCTTACGTAACAATGCGCAAGACAATTATTGCGGCAGCCTCACTGCTGGTTGTTGTCATCATTGCTGCAGTATGGCTCATGTCTGCCGGACAGGCGCCGGCACCCGAAGCAGCTCCTGCTGCACCTAAGGAATATGTAGAGCAAGGCAAGGGCGAATGGAACAAAGACTCCACCAACAAGGTTGCCCCCACGGAGATGTCGATACCCATAGGCACCAAAGCCGCTGCCGGCGACAACGATGCAAGCACCCGCAGGCGCAGCAGCAGAAAGCAGAGCGCAGGCAAAGCAGTAAAGGCTAAAGGCAACGCAGGGCAGACCAAGGCATCGGCCAACGTGAATGCACGCACGGACAACATGCCTGTAATAAACTGACAATAAGCACATCCGGCAGCATGGGCAATAAGCCAAAGGCCGGATGGCTGACATAAATACCGACCGGCATTAAGTAAGAATGACAGCAACAGCTGCCGGCAGAAAGCAGATAAAACACAGAATAATAAAAACGTTTTTAACAATAATGCGGACAACTATATACAAGACTGCATCAGCAGTTATTCTCCTGTTGACCATCATAATTCCTGCATACGCACAGCAGGAAACCACCCTGATAATGAAAAACGGCTCAAAGATTACGGGCAACATCGTGGTTCAGAGACCTGGCAAGGACATCACCATGGAGGCAACAGAAGCACTGCTGGTGGTCAGCGACGGCGAAATAAAGTCGAAGAAAGACAAATATGTAAGATACGAAAAACTTCCGCGCGAATGGAAGCGCTGGGCCATGGAGACGAAGGCTCTGCAGGGAAACGCCGACGGGCGCTATCTGATGATGCACAGCATAACGACCGGAAACTACACCTACACCGACGTGGTGAAGACTGAAAAGGGCAACGCGCAGACCGACACTTACCTGCAGGCCGTGCCGACGACATTCAGCATAAAATGGAACGACATACAGGAAATCAGGCGCAAGGCTCCTGAGGCTGAAGAGGCAACGGGCGTTGACGACGAGGTGGAGACGGCGGCAGGAAAGACTTACCGCGGAACCATAGTGTCGCAGAAGATAGGACAGACGCTGGCTGTAAAGACAAGTTCGGCAACGGTAGAGCTGGGCATGGGCAACATACGCGAGATACGCAAGGTGGCACGCTCGCTCTCGCAGCCGCTCTTCGGTCAGGCAGGATTTGTCAACACGATAGTGATGAAGGACGGAACATCCAAGGACGGCATAATGACAGTTCAGCATTATGGCGCTAAGGCCGACGACCAATATGTAACGCTGCTGCACGAGGACGGCTCGAAAGAGAAGATACTGGCAGCCGACGTAACGGAATACAGGACAGCATACACCGGTGAAGACGACGAGACATACAAGCCCGGCAGAGTCTACGTAAACGAGTTTGCCATATCAAGGGCAAGGACAATGACCGAAGACGGCGTCACGGCCTATGTGGACAAGAAGGTGTATCCCTTTCCCGAAGGCATCGTTACCACCTTCAAGGCTGCCGGCGCCAAGTTTCAGGGCAGCTGGCACCTGATAGCCCTCGACAACGTGGAACTGAAAAACGGCACAAAGAGCCAGGGCTACACCAGCAAGACAAGAAAGACCAACTGCATTGACCCGTCGACAACCGACATGTCGGGCGGCATTAGCAGCATATCGTTCACCTATCTCTCACCCGGCTTCTATGCCCTCGTATGCGACGACAGCCCTGAAACCTACGTGATAAAAATAACCAAGTAGGCATACATAAAAATAAATATATGCGCAGGCTTTCAGGCTATATCTCCTATAATGAACGACGCCCGCCTGAAAAAAAATTTTGAGTTAACCGTAAGAAAGTCATCCTAAACAAATCTATACTAATATAAAGGCAAGGCCGGCTAAGGGCTGAAGCCTCTGAGAACAGAAAACGAAAAAAAATAACCATTAAACTGTAAGATTATGAATACTAACGGAACTAACCCAGGAATGAACGTTGAGGATTATGAGGATAAAGCCATCCAGAAGAGCAATGCAGCAAAGAGAATAGCTGTTGGCGGAGCAGCCTTCTTAGGAGGAGCGGCAGTGGCCGGCGGAGCAGCCTATGCGGCAGGACAGCCTGAAGGACAGACGGCAGACGAGACGCTTACAACTGAAGACATAATAGGCGGAGCCGAGGCAGGAAGTGAATATAAGGAAGCTGAAACACAAGAAACCCAGGAGACTCACACCTCTACGCACACAACGACAGAACACGTGGTGATAGTGGAAAAACCGGCGGCAGAAGTGTATCATGAGGAGGCACAGGCGGCAGAAGAGCCGAACGTAACATGGGACGAAACCACAAACTTCTATGTAGGCGACACAAAGATAGGCTCTATCGAGGAAGGCACCATCAACGGCCATAAATTCGCAATAGCCGACGGCGACGGCGACGGCGTGGCTGACCTGCTCGCCGTAGACTCAAACGGAAATAACCGCTTCGACCAGGACGAGTTCATGCAGCTCAGCGAGTCGGACAACATACACATGGGACACGAAACGGCTCAGGTAACCAACGAGCGATTCACCCCACAGGAGATAAACGGATACGATGAACAGCATCAAGCAAATGAAAACTATATAGCACAGAACCAGGAGCCTATATACAACAACTTTGAAGACGAGAAGACCGGCGAGGCATACCACGGCGACTTCGCAGAGAACAATCCTGACTACAACCCTAACGGACTGGTAGACGGATATAACTCTAACCAGTATCTGGCAGAAAACGACAGGTATTCAGCCGAAATGGAAGGTTTGCCCAACCTTGAAAGCCGTATAGACGACGGATTCAACGAAGACATAGCCGAAAACGACATATATGCTGCCGACGAACAGCCTGAAGAATATATAGCCGAGAACGATACTTATACTGACGACAGCACATACACTCCCGAAGTGGACGATCCTGCAATGGCACAAGCCGAAACATACGGCGAGCCTGACAACATTGAATACGACAGCGACCTGGCCGAAAACAATGCTGATGCCGAGGCCGACGAGAACAGCGAATCGCTCGACTCCATGATGGAGAATGAGGAGTTTCTTGGATAAATAGAGAAATAACACAGATAGTCAAACAATAAAAACAATTAAGAATATGCCTAAGAAAACTTGTCCAAACGGACATATATACGACTCTAACATCTATGGTGACGAATGTCCGTTGTGCCCTAAAGACGGCAACAGCACACAGTTTAACTCAAAACAAGATTTCGGAATGCCTCCGTTCGACCAGGCTCCTGACTCAGCATACAGAACACGCGTTGCCCCTCCTGCAGGAATGCCGCAGCAGGGGGCAATGGGTTCGCCTGTGATGGGCGGAATGGACGCTGCCGGCGAGACACGCTTCCCCGGACAGCAGCAGTCGGCACAAAGACCCGTGAACGGCACCATTATCAGACAGCCCAAAGGCGTGCCCACGGCACAGGGACGCAAGCTGGTAGGATTTCTGGTAACCTACAACCGCGATCCGCTGGGCAAGTCATACAACATTTATGAGGGCAAGAACTTTATCGGACGCGACCGCTCATGCGACATCTGCGTGCCGGAAGACAAGCAGATGTCGGGCCGCCACATGTCGCTCCTTTACAGAAACGTGGACAACAAGTTCAAATACCGCGACGAGCAGTCGAGCAACGGAACCTTCGTCAACAAGGAGCTTTCTGACGAAGGCGAACTGAAGAACTACGACATAATACGCCTGGGCAGCACCGTGTTCATTTTCATAGCAATACCACAAATAGGATAAAATCATGGAAAACTATATAATAGCCAACTGCACCGACACGGGCAGGGTGCGCAGCGTTAATGAAGACAGCATGACCACGTTCGACTCTCCAAACGGAAGAGTTGTTGTAGTATGCGACGGCATGGGCGGACAAAAGGCCGGCGACGTGGCATCGCAGCTCGCCGTGGCCGTGATACAGGACATCCTGACCGACAACACATTCGCCACAGCCGAAGAGGCTATCAACAGCTCTATCATTGCCGCCAACCAGGCCATACTGCGCAGGGCTTCGCAGAACGACGGACTAAGCGGCATGGGGGCTACATGCGTGATGATCATCATCAGGGACGGACAGGTGTACTACGGCTCTGTGGGAGACAGCCGCATATACTACGTGGCCAACCGCAACATACATCAGATAACCAAAGACCAGTCGTATGTCCAGGCGCTCGTCGACTCAGGGCAGATAAGCAAGGAAGACGCCGAGCATCATCAGGACAAGAACCAGATAACCAATGCCCTCGGACTTGAGAACATGACACCTCCCGTGATAGGACAGATGCCTATAACGCCAGAGCCGGGCGGTGTGTTCGTGCTGTGTTCCGACGGCCTCAGCGGCATGGTCAGCAACAATGCCATACTCAACACCGTAACGCGCTATGACCTGCCGCTGAAGGAGCGTGCAGACATGCTGGTGAGCCAAGCCAACGATGCAGGAGGAGTAGACAACATAACGGTGCAGCTCGTGGAGTTTCCTGGCGGAGGAGGCAAGCGCGGCAGCATGCAGCCCAACGGCTACAACTCAACACGCGCAAAGAAAAGCCACACGCTGCTTTACTCCGTAATAGGCCTGCTGATGGTGGCAATAGCCGGCGGAGGCATCTACTGGTACCTGAACAAGGACAGCAAGCCGCAGACAAAGCCCGAGGTAATAATGAAGAAGACACAGACACAGGCAAAGCCGCAGCCGAAAGCTGAGACCGCTGAACCTTCAGCACCCGAGACTACAAATAGCACAAAGGAGGTGAAGAAGGTGATAACCGTAAAGGAAAGCGAGCCCGTCAAGACCGTAAAGCCAAAGGTTACAGACAACAAAATATCTACAAAGAAAGCCATCACGAAAGAAGCTCAAAAAACAACTGACAAGAAAGGAAGCTCAAAGACAGAAGAGATAAAGAAAAAGATTGTCGAGGAAAAGAGCGGAGACACCGGCAGGAAAGAGAAAGATGGCATTGTGTATGAAAATCTAAAAGGCGAAAAATAATTATCTCGATGAGACAAATTGCTAACTATATCATTGACGACGAGCCTATTGCCCGTGGAGGCATGGGGAGAATATTCCGTGCACGCGACACCAAGGGCAACATAGTGGCGATAAAGGAGATTCTCCCGGAATTTGCCACCGACTGGTCGATAATAGACAGAATAGAAAAGGAGGTGAAGTTCCTGGTAAGAATAGACCACCCCTCTATCGTAAAGCTCTATTCGGCCTTCCGCGACGAGCACACACAGTGCTACTATATCGTCATGGAACTTGTTGAAGGACTGAACATCGAACAGTATGTAACAAGGCATGGCCCCATACCAGAACAGCAGGCTGTGGAGATGATGATGAAAATACTCGACGCGCTGCAGTGCGTACACGACTCACACATCGTGCACCGCGACATCAAGCCGTCGAACATCATGGTGCGCCCTGACGGCAGCATCTGCCTGCTGGACTTCGGCATAGCCAAGGATCTTGACAACAATAACGGCAACACCATACCGGGCTCTATACTCGGCACAAACGGATATATGAGTCCGGAGCAGGCTGCCGGCTACTCCATAAACTACCGTTCGGACATATATGCCGTAGGCTGCGTGTTCTTCTATATGCTCACAGGACACCATGCCTTCAACACGCTCTCCAACGAGTTTGAGACGAAAGACTCGATAATAAACGACGAATTTCCGAAGCTCTCCAAATACAAGAAGGGCATATCCGACGTGCTGCAGAAGGTGCTCGACAAGGCTACGGCCAAGAACATGATGCAGCGCTACCAAAGCTGCTACGAGTTTATGTCGGCACTGAGCAACGGCACCAACGTAAGCAACATATCATCGCGCAACATGCCGGTGAAGATATCCGTAGGCCGCGAGATGTGCGACATCATAGTGAACGACTCGGCACGAAAGATAAGCCGCCACCACGCTGACATAGAGCTGAAGGAGTTTACCGGAGGAAAATATTATGTGTTTACAGACTGCAGCTCAAACGGCACTATCGTAAACCGCAAGTCTGTATGCAAGACCTCGGTAAACATCCCCGCCAGCGGGCCTGCCCCGGAGATTTATCTCGCAGGAGTGATTGAGGGACATCTCGACTGGAACAAGGTGGTGGAAGAACTCGACAAGCGTGCACGTGCCATACAGGACGCGGAAGACACGCCGACGGAAGATGACAACACCGTGTCGGAAACGACAACCATATCCAAGCCCAATGAAGAAAACGCTAAATATGTAGAGAAGGATGCCACGGGATGGCTGATAGCAGCCTACATATTTGCCATTCTCGGCGGATTCTTAGGAATAATACTTGGCACGGTGGTAGCCACAGGAAAGGTGGAGATGGTGAGCGGCGAAAAAATATACAAATACAAGTCTGACCACCGCAGGCTCGGATGGGGTGCGGCAATATTGTCCATCATATCCATGGTCGTGTGGAAATTCGTCATCCTTGTGTGATAACCTTCCATTACTGATATATAAGACTCTTGGAGACATTACCCGCCGGCGGAATTATCCTGACTGGCAGCTGACAGTTATAGTTTCAAACGATATCATTTCAGCCTGCGGAACATGGGCTTTCGTCTTCTGAAAGATAACCTTTCACAACATAAAAGGACACCTTTTGGAAACCTGCCGGAATCAAGAGAAAACCGTAAGAAAAAGCCGCAGAAATGCGACAGACCGTAAGTTCCGGCGCCATGGCATAAAAAAACCTGACGTCTACCTTGAAAATCATTCATTGAAGCAACATGATACCGACAGACATACTTAATTATAGAATTGTGCGCCACCTGGGCTCAGGCGGCATGGGCAGTGTTTATCTTGCAGTAAACACGAACATTGACCAACAGGTAGCAATAAAGGCCTTGAAGCCTGAAATAGCCCGTAACCCCGCGCTCCGCGCACGATTCAAGCAAGAGGCCGAACTGCTCTGCTCGCTCGACCATCAGGGCATTGTGAAGTTCCTCAACTATGTTGAAACGCCTGAAGGCGTGTTCCTTATAATGGAATATGTCAAAGGAATAACGCTCGAAGACTTCATCAACAAGAAAAACGGCCTGATTGTCGAAAAGAAAGCCTATCCCATGATATGTGAGATACTTGATGCGTTTGAATATGCCCACTCCAAAGGCATTGTTCACCGCGACATCAAGCCCTCGAACATAATCATACAGGAAGACGGGCATATTAAGATAATGGACTTCGGTATAGCCCAGATTGTGTCTGAGGCTAACATGGCTGACAGCAGATACATAATGGGCACACCGACATACATGAGCCCCGAGCAGATTTACGGCAGGAACGTAGACACCCGTTCGGACATATATTCTATCGGAGTGCTGATTTACCACATGCTGACAGGCCGCGCGCCGTATGACTCAACCATGCTTACGGCACAGGAAATAAGGCAGAAGGTGGTGAGAGAAGACATGCCGCGCATGGCAGAATATTATCCTTATATATCAAACAAGATACAGGAGGTTGTAGACAAAGCCACACAAAAGATTCCCGAAGCACGCTATCAGTCGTGCATGGAGATGAAGGCCGCCGTGAAGAAAGCCATCGCCCCCGACCCTATACCGCGCCCGCTGATCTACGGAGGAGCAGCCGTCGCGGTGATACTGATGCTCGTGGGCTTCTTCACATGGGACTACTACCGCACAAAGGTAAAATACTATCGCGATTATGTTGAAGTCTACGGCATACCCGAAGGAGTGGGCCGGCTGAGCAGCAGCGAAATGTCTCACCGCGAGGCGTCATACCGCTTCGAGTATTCAAGACACAAGCTCCGCCGCGTGTCGTACGTGAACAGCAAGGGCAAGCTGGTTGACCATCACGACTCTGAAGACAAAGACCGCATAGTTGACATGACGCTGCTTTACACCGAAGGAAGCGGAAAGGTTGACTCTGAGAAATTCATGGACCGCAGCGGCAAGGTGCTGTACGTAAAAGACTACGACAGCAACATGAAGACCTGCACCTTCAAGCTGGACGACGAACTCGGCACCGAGATGACGCTCAACGCACAGGTGAAGCTCTTTCAAAGCGCATTCGATGTTTCTCTCGACGGAAAGGGGAAGATATCAAAGTACATTCTCGAATATGATGACGAAGGACATCTCGTGAAGGTTGAATATGCCGGATTCGGCAATGTCAGGGTGCCCGACGGACAAGGCATCTTCGGCCGCAGATATGTCCTTGATGACGAAGGACGCGTAATAGAGGAACACTATCTTGGAAAAGACGGCAAGCCCAAGGCCACACAATTCGGCCTCGGCGTGAAGAAATTCACCTACGACGATGACGGCAACCTGTCTAAGATTGTTTACCTCACGGTGGACGGAAAGCCGAGCAGCGACGGCAACAACTGTCCGGTGGTGGTGCTGACCTACGACAAATGGGGCAACCGCACATCAGAGAAATACACCGACATAAACGGCCAGCCGATGATACGCAAGGACGACGCCTTTGCAGGCATACTCTACGAATACAACGACGACGGCACATGCAAGAAGAGACAGTATCTCGGAGTAGACGGCAGGCTGACATACGTTAAAGGCGTCAGCGGATATGTCAACGAGTATGATGACAACGGATACCTGTCAGGCATTTCGTATGTCGATGCCAAAGGAAATGCGGCATACTTCAACGACACGGATGACGAAGCCACATATTCGAAACAGAAATTTGTCAACGACGACAAGGGGAACATTATCGACCACAAGCTGCTCGACGCGTCGGGCGAACTCGTAGAGACGGCTTACTTTGCCCACAAGAAAAGCACATACGACTCGCTGGGCAACATGCTCACAGAATATTACTTCGACAAAAACGGAAAGATATACGCACCTGCCAAACTGGGATACGCCGGCCTGGAGGCAAGATACGACAAGCAGGGACGCCTGGCAAGACTCACCTACATGGGCGCGGCCAAGGAGCGCATAATGCTCTCAGACATGCACTTCTGCTATTTCACCAAAGAATATGACGCCCGCGGAAACTGCACGAAGTTCTCTTACTTCGACGACAAGGACAAGCCGGCCATGACATCACAGGGAGCGTCAACGGTGTGCTATGAATATGACGACAACGGAAACGAGACAGCGCGCTACTTCCTCGACACCGAAGGCCGCCCGTGCGTGCTCAACAATTTCTGCTCACGCGTGGAATACGAGTACGACAGCCAGGGCAACTGCATATCAGAAAGGCACAAGAACACCGACGGAAAACTGATGTCGGTGTCGGGAGTGGCATACTATGAGTGGGAGTTCGACCAGAAAGGCAACGTAACGGCCGAACGCTCCATGGGCACAAACGGAAAGCTTGCCGCAGGGAAATATGAGATCAGATACAAATATGACGGACGCGACAACGTAACCGAACGCTCATACTTCAGCAGCGGAAATAGGCCGGCACTGTGTGACGGGGGATATCACAAAGAGGTGATGAAATACAACTCGAACAACATGTGCGTGCAACAGGAATACTACGGAACCGACGGCAGGCTGAAAAACATCAGCGGACAGAACCTTGCTGTCATAAAGCGCGAATACGACGAGCGCGGAAACAAGACCTCGGAAGTGTTCTTCACGCAGAACGGCACACGAGGATGCGACAACGAGAAGGTGCACAAATACTACAACCAGTACGACAGAATTGCCAACAAGGTGAGCCATCAGATTTCATTCGGCATTGACGGCAAGCCCGTGGTAGCCAACAACATCGCGGCTGAAGGCCGCACCGTCTACGACAAGCGGGGCAACATGACCAAGATAATGTGCTATGACGGATACGGAAAGAGCATAAACGGCAGACAGGGATGGAGCGAGTGCAGATTCACATACAACGAAGCCGGCGACATCACCTCGAAGGCATACTTTGACATCAACGGTAAAGCCGTTGCCGACAAGAGCGAGAAGATACACAAGTATACATACACATACAACGGGATGCGCATGCTAAGCAGCGAATCTTATTACGGCGCCGACGGCAAGCCGGCAAACACGGCAAGCGGATACAGCACCGTAAAATATAAGTACAACAAGCAGAACCAGCTTACGGAAACGGCATGCTACGGAGCCGGAGGCCGCCCCGTGGACAACAGTCAGGGATGGCACCGCCTGGTTTACTCTTACAGGGCAGGCACACAGTATAAATGCGTCTTCTACGACAAGAACAACCGCAAGCTGGGCACAGCCACAAACACAGACGGCAAATGGAGCCTGCAGGTGGAGCAACGGCAGAACATGACCGGAGGCTACGGATGGCAGGCAGCATGGCGGCAAGCGGCAAGAGAGTGCCCCACGAGGATAGCCGACGGACTGACAATAGAAAGCGTAACCATAGGCAACGACGCCGTTACCCTGGCCGTATACATCGAGAACTTTTCATCAGAACAGATAACAAGCGAAATGCTCAACGTCCTGCGGCAGTTTGTGTCAACACTTAGGAAGTCGACGTCGACGCCGTCGTATGTTGACATACGCATGATAGTGTACGACATGAACCACGAAAGGACAGCCATAATATAAAAGAATAAGAACAATAACACCTATAAGACGATGAAAACTTTAAAAATCATTATCTGCCTGCTTTTAGCGTTTACGGCATCAGCATCGGCAGGCGATCTGACTCCGGCTCAGAAAGACGCACAGCTAAAACTTTACAACTATTTGCAGAAGAAGAAATACGAACCTTCTGTCGACACGTCTGACAACAGTGTATGCTTCCGCCGCGAGGGAGTGCTCTACTGGATAACGTTCGACGAAAACTCGCCCATACTCTACACCTTCCACAGAAAGGCATTCAAGGTGGGCGCTGACGAGATGTCGTATAAGCGCATACCCAGCATAATAGCTGCCAACGAGGTAAACCGCAAGCACAAGACCGTGAAGCTTACCGTTGAAGACAAGAAGGTTGAGATAGCCATACAGGTATATGCCGCAAAGACCGAAGACTTCACGGCAGTGTTTTCAAGCTACTTCTCAAGATTCGAGGATGTAGACACCGACTTTAAGAACGAATACCAGACGGCTCTAAAGGCTGAGCGCGAATCAATGAACAGACTGGAGGAGGAGGCACGCAAGGACCTTCCGCCAAGCGTGCTCACCGACAAGATTGTCAACATGTCATTCCGCCTGCTCGATGCCGACGGCGTGGAGAAGACGGCCTACGACCAGCCTCTGCGCAGCTTCAACGCAAGATACATACAGGCACGCATAGAGTTTGCGCCATGGAGAGAGAAGGCACAGGACTTCGACCTGCAGCTGAGGGTTACAAGACCTAACGGAAGGACCATCTGCATGCCAGGAAAGAAAGTAACCTCGGAGATGAACGTAACACTCGAGAAGTCGAAGAAGAACCAGATGATAGAGTTAGGACAGTTCGGCTCGCCTAAAGAAGGATTCTGGAAGGCCGGCGAATACAAGGTGGAAGTCATCGAGTCGGGCGACGTAATTTACACCACCACGTTTAATATCCTGTAAAACACACACAACATGAAAAAGCTAATCATATTTGCCGCCATAGCCGTGCTGACGGCGTCTTTGTGCGTAAGCTGCAAGCAAAAGAACAAAGACATTGAACTGCTGCAGAACTTTGTTGAAGAGATAAACTCACAGCCGGGCAAAGACCTTGCTAACGGAACGGTGCTGACAAAATGTGAATACAAGCAGGGCGACAGCCTCTTCACATACAGGATAAAGGTAAGCGACGACCGCTTCAGCAACGTTGCGGCAGACTCGGTGAAGAGCACGCTGTCAAAGAAGCTGACAGAGCCGGGAATGCAGAAACTTGTAAAGATACTGTCGCGCAATTCTATCGGACTTCAGTATATCTACGAGATGGAAGGCAACGAGATGAGCGTAGTGTTCACTCCTTCTGAACTTAGCACACAGCAGAATCAATAACATTTCATCAACGTTGTGTCAGAACCGGATTTGCCCGGACACCAGGCTGCAGCAGCGACGCGTTGCATGCTGCGCCTCAGGTAGCGGTCAGAGCGGTTCCGGCACTTTTTTATTATAACACATATTGTCATGACATTCACAGATTCAGTCAGATCATGCATAAACAAATATGCCACCTTCAGCGGGCGCGCATCGAGGTCAGAATTCTGGTGGTTCTGGCTTTTCACATTTATTGTGCAGATCGTTTCGCTCACCATATTCTCCGTCATAGGCTATCTGCTGGGAGGCTACGACGGCTGCACGATATCATTATCTATCTGTTCAGTATTATGCATCCTGCTGCTCACCGTGCCATACTTATCGGTGCTTGTCAGGCGCCTGCACGACACTAACCACAGCGGATGGTGGTATTTCATATCGCTGATACCGCTCATAGGCACAATATGGCTGATAATACTTCTTGCCACCGACAGTGACGAGGAGAACAAGTACGGCCTGCCTGTTTATTAACACACAACACCTTTACAAGCAAAGAACTGAAAAAACAACAATAAAAAAATGGCAAAAATAAGACTACAGGGAGAAGAAGAGAAAAGAAAAAACATATGTTTTGAGGTTGACACCGCCAATCCGCCAATAGGCGAAGGAGGCATGGGCAAGGTGATGAAGGGCGTCTGCATAGACATCGCGACCAACATATCGCGCCCCGTCGCCATAAAGTTTCTTTATGAAGACCTGCCGCCACACGCCATCGAGAGGGCACGGCGCGAGGCATCAATACGCCTGCGCAACGACAACCTGATAGAGATGCTCGGATTCATCGAAACCGAGACTAAGCACGGCACGATGACACGCAAGCACTACCACGTTGTCAGCGAGCTGCTTAACGGCATTCCGCTGTCGAACATCTTTGAAGGCAAGTGCACCGACGCCGACGGCCACGAGAATCCGTTTGCCAAGAAGCTGCTAAAAGAGTTTCAGGCCGACTCCGTACACTTTGCAAAAACCATAATGCTCAACGTGCTTTCAGGACTCATAGCGCTGCACGACGCAGGATACGTACACCGCGACATCGACCCGTCGAACATCATGCTGACCGAAGACGGACACATCAAGCTGATCGACTTCGGTATTGCGAAGCAGGTGAACAAGCTCACCACCAACGACCGCGGACTGACAACTGCCGGAACCTTCATGGGCAAGGCTGAATATGCCGCGCCAGAGCTTGCCATAGGCGACCTGAAGCACCAGAACCAGACCACCGACATATACGCCATGGGCATACTGCTCTATCAGTGCATCGTAGGCCATGTGCCGTTTGAAGGACAGTCGCACGTAGTGCTCGAGAAACAGCTGCACAAGAAAATTCCACTCGCACAGATCAAAGACCGCGGCATGCGCAAGATAATAGAATGCGCCACCGACAAAGACCAGAACGTGCGCTATCAGACAGCGGCACAGATGCGCGTGGCTATAGAAAACCTCGACGGCAAGAAGCGACAGCTAAAGAAGTCGACAAGAATAACCATAGCTGCCGCCTGCGCTGCCATAGCGGTTGCCATAATAGCCATAGGAGGCGTGTCATATCACAACAAGAAGGTGGAGCAGGAGCAGATAGCTCTCGAGATAAAAGCCACCAACGACTCGCTGCGCACCAAGACCGAAACCCTCACTCTCACGGCCGACAAGAGCCTCGCCACGGGCGACAGGCACGACGAGGGATACGAGCGCCACTATATAGACGCCTACAAGAAATACATGGAGGCACTGGCCATTGCCAAAAAGATAACAGAGAACAAGCCTGACACCAAGAACATAAGCCTCAACCGCGACAAGGCCAAGGACGCCCTGCTGAAGGCAAAGGCCGAACTGGAAGCCAAGGCTAAAGACTTTGAGGCCAGCGACATGCAGGATATAGCCAAAGAATTCCACACCAGAGTTAAGAACATTACAGACGCATTAAGTTATAATCCATAATCTTTTTTTGAACTATGAGTACTATTGCCAAACTTCTTTTAACCGTTGTCATTGCCGTGTTGTCTCTTCAGGCCAACGCACAGACCGCCGGCGACCGCCTGTTTGCACAGGGACAGAAGCTGCAGCTGAAGCAGACCGTAAGCTCGCAGAAACAGGCCATTGCAAAGTTCAGCGCAGCCAAGAAGGCCTACGACTCAAGCACCAAGAAGGCCATGTGCGACAACCAGATTGCAATATGCAGGAGCAACATCAAGCTGATAACGCGAAAGACAAGGACCGTGACGAAAAAAGAGACCGTCGTGCTCGAGAAAGCCGACTCTGCCGTTCCGCCCGAGGTGGCCAAAGACCCCGTAAGGCTCAGCCTGTCTGTGTCGTCGGTAGAATTTAAGTCGTCAGGCAAGAAGAGCGACAACCACGAGGTGACGGTAAACTGCAACTACGACGACTGGACCTACACCTTCCCGGAATGGGTCGACGTCACCAAAAACGGCAACAAGCTGACGCTTACCGCCGACCCCAACAAGACAGACGGAGAACGCTCGGGCGTGCTCACCGTAAAATGCTACGATGAGAAGGCCGAACTGATGATCTATCAGAAAAAGCCGTTCTCGCTGAAGTCTCTCATCGGCGGCAAGAAGTAAGAACAACATAAGCTGACATGAATATCACTGACCGTGAAGTGGTCCGGGCACTGCTGCAACGCGACGCCCGGGTCACAAGGGACTTCTTTTACCGTAAATGCTATCCGCTCTTCAAGTCTGTGTACGACAACTACCACACAGACTGCTCGTCGTGCATGGAGTTTATAAGCGAAATATACGTCCACATAATGACTCCCGACAAAGCCGGCGGACAATGCAAGCTCGAAGGGTTCAGATACCAGAGCACGCTCTTCACATGGCTAAAGGCCGTGTGCCTCTTCTACTGCTACAAGAGATATGAGCGCAGGACAAAAATGCCGACAGAACAAATTTCTGAAAAATTTGACGGCCAGGGTGTAAGAATCGACACCATTCCCGCATCTATAGAGTTAGACATCTCATCTCTTCAGGCCGACGACGCCGAAACCATACTGAGGCTGATGCCCAACAGAAGATACAGCAGGCTGATAAGGCTGCGATATCTATGCGGACACACCAACGAGGAGACGGCCATGATGATGGGAATGAACATGAACACCTTCTACAACAAGCACAAGATGGCTAAAGAACAATTTTTAAAGACACTAAGAACGGAGGAAATGCGACATGGATGACTACGGCAACTTTACCCTTGACGAGAACATGTTTTCGGCATGGCTCGACGGAAATATGACGCCCGACGAGGAAGAGGCTTTCATGGACATGTGTGCCGACGACCCCGCCATGGGCGAAATACTCGACGCCAACGACCAGGTAGACGACTACTACGAAAGTCTTGTAGACGGAGGATACGAGATACCCGATGAGCTCGACACCGACTTCGACCTGCCCTACATATCACCGGCAGACGAAGACGACGACATTTACAGCTATGAAGACATCGAACCGTATGACGACAGCAGCGACAGCCATGACATGACTGACGACGGCATGACAGACAGCGACGGCTTCGACGACGACAACGCGACGGATCACTTCGGCAGCGACACCTATCAGGACATGGACTTAATGTAGCCCATACAGACACATACGGCGGGCCGCCACGCCAACGGCGGCCGCATGGACATCTTAAGAATTACTATCCGCAGCCCTCTCCCATTGAGGTGCTGCGGATATTTTTATTGCAAACAATATTAATCATTAAATCGATAATTTGCTTTAAAATTCTTGGCTTTGCATAGTAACAAATATCCGTCCTTGTCTACGACGGCTTTCTCTGGAGTTGTGATTTGCTTTAAAATTCTTATCTTTGCATAGTAACAAACATCAATGTGCCGTTGTTTATGCTCTTGATTATTGTTGTGATTTGCTTTAAAATTCTTATCTTTGCATAGTAACAAACATCTATCGCATATAATATCTATACCTCTAATAAGTTGTGATTTGCTTTAAAATTCTTATCTTTGCATAGTAACAAACATCGCACGCCAATAGCAACAGCTACAAAGACCGGTTGTGATTTGCTTTAAAATTCTTATCTTTGCATAGTAACAAACATCATACTTCTTGTCGTGTCCTGTGTGGCGTTAGTTGTGATTTGCTTTAAAATTCTTATCTTTGCATAGTAACAAACATCTCTCCGTCAAATTGGTCATAACGAGAACGGGTTGTGATTTGCTTTAAAATTCTTATCTTTGCATAGTAACAAACATCATCTTTTTTTTGAAAAAGCAAAGCCGGAGTGTTGTGATTTGCTTTAAAATTCTTATCTTTGCATAGTAACAAACATCTTGCCGTAGAATTTGCCGTACTTGCCGGACGTTGTGATTTGCTTTAAAATTCTTATCTTTGCATAGTAACAAACATCTAACCTGGGCAACCTTGCCTGCTTCGTCTGTTGTGATTTGCTTTAAAATTCTTATCTTTGCATAGTAACAAACATCTGAAAAAAGCACCTCTGTGCTACGATATATGTTGTGATTTGCTTTAAAATTCTTATCTTTGCATAGTAACAAACATCCTTATATTTCTGCATAAATTCAGCTTGACGGTTGTGATTTGCTTTAAAATTCTTATCTTTGCATAGTAACAAACATCGCAGACTGGCTGTTATCATTCATATTAGTTGTTGTGATTTGCTTTAAAATTCTTATCTTTGCATAGTAACAAACATCCCGACCTTGCCGAGATTTCGTTCTCTGTATGTTGTGATTTGCTTTAAAATTCTTATCTTTGCATAGTAACAAACATCTCACCACCGAACTGACAATAACGAGACTGTGTTGTGATTTGCTTTAAAATTCTTATCTTTGCATAGTAACAAACATCTGGCACT
>ERZ857521.1224-NODE-1224-length-32336-cov-7.151389_pt1 | contig 32336 bp, 34 predicted proteins | sample MGYA00519701_ERZ857521 | MGnify/ENA primary metagenome ERZ857521 (study PRJEB31778, sample SAMEA3449346) | human gut metagenome | biome: human gut; feature: human-associated habitat; material: faeces | place: United Kingdom | collected 2010/2012 ...
AACACCAGGACTTTAAAGGGTCAATCATATTGTAGCCAAAGGTGGGCAAATCCTGCTTGGCCAAAAGGGTCAAAGTCGCGTGGCTTTTCCAACTGCGACCATGATGTGGAAGTGCCGTTTGCTTCTTCCCTCGCCGTCGGAAGCGTGGTGTGTTCGGACGGCTCCGTTCTCACTGACGGAGAGTTTGACAAGTCCGGGAAGGAGGCGGTGGGCATTGTATTCCATGTGAACCGTAATCCGGATATTGAGGGGCTTGGCTATGCCGTCTATATCCGTGACATGGAGCCGCTGGCCTTTGCCGACAGCCTCGGCGTGGATCAGGGCACGTCGGCATCCCTTACTGCGGAGGACGGTAACGCGAATACCTACGCGCTTTTCACCGCCGAGGATGTCTCCTCGCCGATGGCCATAAAAGTGTTCGACTTGTGGACTTACGGCCAGTCCGCCTACGTGCCTTCCGTGCGCCAGCTTGCCCTGCTGTTTGATGTGAGGCAGTATGTCAACGGGCGGATTGCCGACGTTGGTGGCGACCCTATTGACTTCGGCGCAGACGGCTGCTGGCTGTGGTCGTCAACGGAGGTGGAGGGACAGAAGGAGGACAAGGCATGGCTTTACTCCATGCAGTCGGGCGTGATGCAGGAGACACCGAAAGACCAACCGCACAGGTTCAGGCCGGTGATCACCATTTATAACGTGAAATGAAATTTTATTGACAAACCATAAAACCGTTTATTATGAGAGAACTGATAGGACAACTTGAAATTGAGATGGAGAAGTTCCTGAGAAACGCCAAGTCACAGCTTGACGGAGGGAACAAGGCGGCTGGACTGCGTGCCCGGCGTGTGTCAATCGACATGGAGCCGAAGCTGAAACTGTTCCGCAAAATGTCGTTGGAATTGGCAAAAGGCAAATAACGGCTCTGTAAGACAATCTTTGCCTGTTTAATTCTGGAAAGTCCCGGTGCATGAGAATGTGCATCGGGATTTTTTGTGTTCTTATCCTTTCATAGCCCTTGTTTTCTGCATGGCATTCTGCCCCGTGAGGTTTTCCGATACGAATTTACGGAGGGCGTGCCTACTGCAAACGACGCCTGGCTTGGCTGTGTCGGAAAACGCACGGCAGCCTTCCGCGATTTGTGCCAAATCGGGTATTCCGTGTGTTTTTCGCCTGCCACGTTTGCACCTGCGGCACTTGCACCCTCCGTTCCCCTGTATCGTAAAATCTTCCCGGAACAGGAAGCCGCAAGGCTTCAGACAAAAGGGAAAAGATTAAACTTCAATGCTTATCAGATTTTTTGAACTATAAAACATTACGGACATGAAAGGAACAGAGCAATTCAAGGAGGCAATCAAGTGTTATCTTGACCAAAGGGCAAAGGAGGACGAACTCTTCCGTGCCAAGTACGAAACGACATCACGCACCATTGACGATGTGGTAACCTACATTCTCAATGAAGTGAAAAACTCCGGCTGTTGCGGTTTCGACGACAGCGAAATATATTCTATGGCGGTACACGCAATAGACGAGCCCGGCCTTGAGATAGGCAAGCCTTTGCAGTGTGACGTGGTGGTCAACCATCACATAGAGCTGACCGAGGAAGAAAAGGCGGAACAAAAAGCCCTTGCCCTCAAACGCTACCAGGAGGAGGAACTGCGCAAGCTGCAGGCACGCAACCACAGGCCGAAACCTGCCAAGACACAGGAGAACAAGCAACCCGAACTCTCACTTTTTGACAATTTCTGAACCATGAAACCGAGAAGCAGATTTGAAAAGGCGGTGGCGGCTTCCAACACGAAGCTGTCCGCCATAAGCCCGAAAGCCGTTGAATGGGCGGTAAGGAACACGGTAAGCCACATTGCGTTCCGCACATCGGGGCACAAATGCACCTGCGGCGACTGCGGACAGAAGTTCGACTATAAGGGAAAAGGCAAACATATCCGTTGTCCGCATTGCAGGCACAAGATAGAAGTGACAGACACGCTTACACGCAAGGCAAAGGAATGCTCCTATTTTTCCACCATCGAAAGGGTGGACGGCTTCCACGTGCAGAGGGTGTTCCTCCTGACCGCCGTCACACGCAAGGGAAAGGAGCTGTATACATGGCATAATGAGGTGTGCCGTCTGTGGCTCGACAAGGACGGAAAGACCGCCGTCACGTCAAGGGCGAGGCTGTTGGGACATTACATGGACTGCTTCAACTGGTTTTCGGACATCGAGCTGAGGGGAGCGTCAAACGTGCAGTGGGCAATAGCAAATACTTACACCTATCCGCATTATTCCACCATAAAGGAACTGAGGCGCAACGGCATGAGGGGACGGCTTCCTGCCTGCCACCCGACAAGGCTGGCGCAGGCTCTCCTTTCCGACAGCCGTATCGAGACCATGATGAAAGCGAAGGACTACAAGGCGGTGGAATACTTCATAGGACACGAAGCTGAGCTTGACAGGTGCTGGCGGTCATACAAGATAGCGAGACGCCACCGCTATGAGCCGGAGGATTACGGGCTGTGGTGCGACATGGTAAGGCTGCTCGAAAGGTGCGGGCGTGACATCCGTTCCGTCAGGTACATCTGTCCGAAAGCCTTGAAAGCCGAACACGACAGATGGCTTGCGAAAGCCACCCGGATAGAGGAAAGGCGCAGGATGGCGGAACAGATGGAGAGGGCAAAAAGGCGCGAGGCGGACTTCTATCGGGAAAAGTCGTGCTTCTTCGGGATTGTCATTAGCGACGGCGACATTGAAATATCCGTGCTTGACTCCATCGAGGCGTTCCGTGCCGAGGGTGAAAAGATGAAGCACTGCGTGTTCAGGTGCGAGTATTACGCCAAGGCGGACAGCATCATCCTTTCGGCTCATGACAAATACGGGAACAGAATCGAGACTGTGGAGTTCTCGATTAGGCAAGGAAAGGTGGTACAGAGCCGTGGCGTATGCAACTCCAACACCGAGTACCACGACCGGATAATAAAGCTCGTCAATGACAATGCCTACCGCTTCTTAGAGGCAAAGGAAAAGTCAACAGCATAAGTTCCAAGTAATGTCAGTGTACCGGTCTGCGCCGTGAGGTGCGGGTCGGCACTTTTACAAATTTTCCTTGCATGGTCGGAGTTTGAAAACGTACAAAAAATGCCGCAAGATGTCCAAATAATTAGGAGGACATCTTGCGGCATTTTTTGTTTGATTGTTTATTGCGCGGATTTACTGTTTTGTCATGTTCCCAGATCCACGGTTTTCTCTTTTCCGGGGATGACCGTCAGCCTTGCTGTTCCGTCACTGTTTATCACCACCTTTGAGTAGCAGGCTTCCACAACGACTTTCCCGTCAAGCATGATGACGCCCCACTGTCGTGGACTGGCTTCCACGGCGCAATAGTTGCCCACGGGTTTATGTATGCTGCGGTAAACGGGCGGGACGATGACGCGGCCGCCCGACTTCAGTCCCCATTTCAGTCCGGACTGGAACGGAACGGCATCCTGTATATCGGCAAGCCGTTTCCGTTGCTTCTGCTCATTCTCCCGTCGGGCAGCCTCACGCATCCTTGCCGCACGGGCTTCGGCTTCCGCCAGCAGACGCGGCACTGCCGTGTCGAAGTCCTCCGCTTTATTATTGGGATGTTCCGAGGCGACGTATTGTTTCTCCCTGCCTGCCGCCGCATGGTAATAATTTCCTTTTTCATCGGCAATCACGATGCTGCCGTCGGCCAGCTCGCCGCAAAGCCAATAGTAATCTTCCCCGTCATCCGCAAGAATGCACACGCAGTCACGGTACAGAAGTGAATGGAAGCCGTCAACCGGCTTGAATTCATGCCTGCACGGGACTTTGTCATTGATGCGGAGGTAAAAGCCTCTTGGGATAATATCGAAATCGTCCAGCCGTGAACGGCTTTTGTAGACATGCTTCGTGCGGCTGCAATACCGGTCCCCCACTTTCAGCATCTCTACCGTTCCGAAGCGCATAACTTTCGGCCTCTCAGTATACAGGCTTCCGCTCTTCAAGTCAATATAGAATGTCTTGTCAGCTTTATCCTCAACCGAAATAATATCATCCGGCAGAAACCTGATTTTACGGTATCGGTCAAGTCTTATCCGTACATTTCCGTCTGCATTCACGATGCCGACCCGGTAGTCATTGAACTTCACGGCTGCAAGTCCGTCCTTTATGTCAAACACCGCGAGGTATTGCGCCGTTGCGGTAATGGTCTGTCCCTGTCGCAGCCCCCAGAGTCCGCTTTGCCTGTCCTTAAAAGATTTCAGCTCTTCGGAATGGTTGCCGTGACTTTCAGGCAGGGACGCGCCGCTTCGCAAATACTCCAACAGTTGCCCGTGCGACATGATGGTTTCCAGTTGCTCGTCTGTTTCCTCTGTCTCTTTCGCTTGCGATAAAGCCATGCATGCCACTATTCCCGCCTTTGTGACAAGACTGCCTTTCCCGGCACGCCGTCCTTCGAACATCGCCTGCCAGTCATGGCAAGCCGTAGGCAGACCGAACAGGCGGTAAAGCCCCACGTTGTCGATAATCATGCAGCTTTCCTTGCCGTCGGTCTTGCGCAGTCCGCGCCCGACCTGCTGCAGATACTTCGCCAAAGAGAGTGTAGGGCGCGCCAGTTGAATGAACTCCACGTCGGGACAGTCGAACCCCTCGCTGAACACGTCCACGTTTACAAGCACCTGTATCTTGCCCTGCTTAAAGTCCTCAATGAGACATTTCCTTTCGTTGGCGGGCGTCCTGCTGTCAATGGCGACGGCGTTTATCCCGTGTTCCTTGTAATACGCGGCTATGTTACGTGCGTGGCTGATGCTTATGGCGTAAACGATGCCTTTCTTTCCGTCGGCATACTGCCGCACGCTTTCATACAGTCTTTCATTGTAGGCCGGCGGTTGAACACGGCGTTCATCTCCTTTATCTGATAGTCGCCGTCTGTTCCGCGCTTCTCCAATCCGTCTATCAACCGCTGGTCATCGCTGTCCGAACGAATAGAGACATAATCAAAGGCGGAGAGCCAGCCTTTCCTGATGAAGTCAGCTATACTGTCAGATGTTATCAGAGTGTCAAACAAATCGGTGAATCCCCTGCGGTTCATGCGGCAGGGCGTGGCCGTCATGCCGAGTTTCTTCGCTTCGGGGTAGCGCCGCCAAAGTTCCCTGTAAGTGTCGGCAAGCGTGTGATGGGCCTCGTCTATCACGATAAGCCGCGGTCTGTGACTGATGTCGTTAAGGTGTCTTGCCAGCCACTGAACCGAACAGACCTTGATTCGCCGTCCGGCCAAAAAACTGCCTCACCGTCGTGTTTATCTGCCCTACAAGCTCGCGCCTGTGGGCGATAATCCACACGCCGCCGTCCTCCGCCGCGCCTCCGGCCTCCAGTTCCTCGCCCACAATAGCGGCAAGCACGCGGGTCTTGCCCGTTCCCGTGGGCATCTGCACAAGCACGCTGCGGCGGCATGTCCACGCCTCAATGACACGGCGGACTGCCGACTGCTGGTAATCGCGGAGATGAAGAATTGCGCTTTTCATGGGAAATGAAAAGTCTTAGGGCACTATAACGGTTGCGTAAAGGAATGAATCAAGACTGATTATAAATCAGATTCAGACATAAGTCTCAAGAATCCGGATGTTCCCTTTTACGTCAAGTGTTCTTGTCGTCGCGGGGACAAGAAGCGTCTCACATTCATGCAAAGTGGAAACGTTCCCCTCATTATCGGTCAATGTTCCGTTTCCTTTTACACAGACAAGTATCATAAAGCTGTCAAGACCGGAATAATCAAGGCGCATCGGGCGGTCAATATCATAAAGCGAGGTCTTGAAATAATCACATTCAACCAATGGCACACGTTCATTTTTCGCCGGTTTGTAATGTGTCCGGTAGTCATCCTTGACTGAATAGTCGATGCACTCAGCGGCTTTTTCAACATGGAGCTGGCGCAGATTACCGCTTTTGTCACGGCGGTTATAGTCGTAAAGACGATAGGTCGTGTCAGATGTCTGCTGTATTTCCGCAATAAGACAGCCCGTGCCGATGCTGTGGACACGTCCTGCCGGAATATAGAAACAGTCACTGGCCTTGACATTGTACTGTGCAATGGAATCGCAGATAGTTCCGTCTGCCACTTTTCTTTTGATGCCGTCAGGCGTGAGTACCTCTTTTAGTCCGCAGCGAAGCGTGGCGTCAGGCTCAGATTCAAGCAGATACCACATCTCGTTCTTGCCGTTCATAATGCCCTGCCTCCTTGCTGTGTTATCGTCAGGATGTACTTGAACCGACAGATCCTGCCGTGCGTCGATGAACTTTACCAGCAACAGAAAACGGTTGTCGAAACGGCCGTAATTCTCCGTCCCGACGAGTTTTCCTTTCAGAATGTCGGTCAGACGGGGAAACGAAAGCCCGTCATATTCACCTCCATCAACGTGCTCTTGCTGCACTCAAGACCGGATATTTCCCAACTTTCACCTGTCCGTCTGTCCTCAAAGCCGTTTAAATGCTTCAGGTTTGGAATCTTATTTCCACCCCAAATGGTCTCTTTCAGTATCGGTCTGAATTTTATCGGTTGCATATCGGTTTTCCCAATCAGGGATTAAATACTGATTTCATTAAAGATTCTCAGACAGTCTGGTGGTTGATGCAAATCCCTTTCAGATACCATTCATACAGACGGTGGATGCCTTCGTCAATTTCCACTTTGTGGTGCCATCCTAAGTCGTGCAGCTTCGTCACGTCGGTCAGTTTGCGCATCGTTCCGTCCGGTTTCGTGGAGTCCCAGCGCAGTTCTCCCTTGAATCCGATTTCCTTAACGATCTTCTCTGCAAGCTCACGGATGGATAGTTCCTTGCCCGTACCCACGTTGATGTGACAGTTGCGGATTTCCTTGTAACCTTCCTTATAAGTATCCTTGAAGTCCACATTCAACAGTACATGTACACTGGCATCCGCCATTTCTTCACTCCACAGGAACTCACGCAGGGGCTTTCCTGTTCCCCACAGCGTGACAGCCTCGGGGGTGATGCCGAACTTGGCCAACTTCTCCAGTATCTCTTCATCGGTATTGTTGCCGTTTACACCTTCCACCGGACGCAGGTTAATGTCCTTGCGCACAGCGTCCCAGTTTCCTTCGTTCAGGCATTTGGCAAGATAGACCTTACGAATCATTGCCGGAAGCACATGGCTGTTCTCCAAGTGAAAATTGTCATTCGGACCATACAGGTTGGTCGGCATTACGGCTATGTAGTTAGTGCCGTACTGCAAGTTGAAGCTTTCGCACATCTTCAACCCGGCTATCTTGGCTATGGCATACGGCTCGTTGGTGTATTCCAGAGGGGATGTGAGCAGCACCTCTTCCTTCATGGGTTGGGGAGCCTCACGCGGATAGATGCAGGTACTGCCTAAGAACAGCAGCTTTTTTACATGGTGACGGAAGCTTTCTCCGATAACGTTCTGTTGTATCTGCAGGTTCTGATAAATGAAATCCGCACGGTATTGCAGATTCGCCATAATTCCGCCCACATGTGCGGCAGCCAATACTACGGCATCTGGCTGTTCCTCATCGAAGAACCGCTTCACGACTACACTGTCCAGCAAGTCCAGTTTCTTATGGCTTCGTCCTACAAGATTTGTATATCCTCTTTGCAAGAGATTGTTCCAGATGGCCGAACCCACCAGTCCGTGATGTCCTGCCACATATATTTTAGATGATTTGTCTAACATGATTAAACGAAAAATGAAGAGTGAATAATGAAGAATTTTTAAGTGCAAGTTGACGAAGTTTCAAATATTTCCAGAAAATTATTCAAAGCCTTGTCAACTTGTCACCTGAAACCTCGCTGCCTTATTTGACAATTCCTTTTTCCAAATATTCAGCAAGATTGGTACGTACTTTCTGGCCGGCATCCTCGGCAGCCACCTTCGCCATGTCGCTGTCCACCATCAGCTTCACCAGTTCTTGGAAAGAGGTCTTCTCAGGATTCCAGCCTAACTCGGCCTTCGCCTTGGTCGGGTCTCCCCACAGGTTCACCACGTCGGTCGGACGGAAAAAGTCAGGCGATACCTCCACCAATACCTTGCCTGTCGCTTTGTCGATACCTTTCTCGTCAATGCCTTCGCCTCGGAACTCCAGTTCGATGCCAACGTGTTTGAATGCCTCGTAACAGAACTCACGTACACTATGCTGTTTGCCCGTGGCGATGACGAAATCCTCAGGCTTGTCATGCTGCAATATCAGCCACATACATTCCACGTAATCCTTGGCATATCCCCAGTCACGGAGTGAGGAGAGGTTGCCCAAATACAGTTTCTCCTGTTTGCCCTGCTTGATGCGTGCGGCAGCCAGCGTAATCTTACGTGTTACGAAAGTTTCTCCACGTCGCTCGCTCTCATGGTTGAACAGGATGCCCGAACAGCAGAACATATTGTAGGCCTCACGGTATTCTTTCACTATCCAGTAACCGTACTGTTTAGCCACGGCATACGGACTGTATGGATGGAAAGGTGTGTTCTCATTCTGCGGCACTTCCTCCACCTTGCCGAAAAGCTCAGAAGTGGATGCCTGATACATACGGCAGGTGTCGGCAAGACCGCATTGGCGGATGGCCTCCAAGATGCGGAGCACCCCAGTAGCGTCAACATCGCAAGTAAACTCCGGAGAGTCAAAGCTAACTTGTACGTGGCTCTGCGCCGCAAGGTTATACACTTCGGTAGGGCGCACCTTGTTCATCACTTGAATTAGGCTCATCGAATCCCCAAGGTCTGCATAATGCAAGTGGAAATGTGGCAACCCTTCCAAATGGGCAATGCGTTCACGATAGTCTACGGATGAACGGCGGATAGTGCCGTGTACATCATATCCTTTATCTAACAGCAGTTCAGCAAGGTAGGAACCGTCTTGTCCTGTGATACCGGTGATTAATGCAACTTTTCTCATAACTGTGATCTAACTATTTTTCAATGATTTATTGTACATTTCGTCGTAATACCGCTGGTAGTCGCCGCTCGTAACGTTGTCCATCCATGCCTGGTTGTCCAGATACCAGCGGACGGTCTTCTCTATGCCTTCCTCGAACTGCAGGCTCGGTTCCCAGCCAAGCTCGCGTTGCAGTTTGCGAGAGTCGATGGCGTAGCGCTTGTCATGGCCCTTGCGGTCGGTCACGTAAGTGATGAGGTTCATGTCCTCGCCCTCCTTTCTTCCGAGCAAACGGTCAACGGTCTTGATGACAACCTTGATTATGTCGATGTTCTTCCACTCGTTGAAGCCGCCGATGTTGTACGTGTCGGCTGTCTTGCCTTTATGGAAAATGAGGTCGATTGCGCGGGCGTGGTCCTCTACATACAGCCAGTCACGCACGTTCTCACCCTTGCCGTAGACGGGCAGCGGCTTCTTGTGGCGGATGTTGTTGATGAATAAAGGTATGAGTTTTTCGGGGAACTGGTAAGGCCCGTAGTTGTTCGAGCAGTTTGTCACGATTGTCGGCATTCCGTAAGTATCGTGAAAAGCGCGCACGAAGTGGTCTGAACTTGCCTTCGACGCCGAGTAAGGAGAGTGTGGGTTGTATTTCGTTTCCTCGGTGAAGAACTCCGTTCCGTAGGCGTGGTGATGCTCCGACGATGCCTTCGTGGTGAACGGCGACTCTATTCCCTCGGGGTTGGTAAGTTCCAACGCTCCGTAAACCTCGTCCGTGGAGATGTGGTAAAAGCGTTTGCCCTCATATCCTTCGGGCAGGCTTTCCCAGTATTCCTTTGCCGCCTGAAGCAGCGTCAGCGTGCCGATTACGTTTGTATGCGCAAAGGTGAACGGGTCTTTTATGCTCCTGTCCACGTGGCTCTCGGCGGCGAGGTGGATTATTCCGTCAACGTTATACTTCGCCATAAGCGCTTTCACCGTCTCATAGTCGCAGATGTCGGCCTTTACGAAAGTATAGTTTCCCTTGTCCTCAACGTCCTTCAGGTTTGCCAGGTTGCCGGCATACGTCAGCTTGTCTAGGTTGATTATGTGGTACTCCGGGTATTTGTTGACGAACAAACGCACCACGTGGCTTCCTATGAAGCCCGCCCCGCCCGTTATTATGATGTTTCTCTTGTATTCCATATTTCTTGTATCGTTAATCCGTTGATAAAATCCTGTTTTGTAAAAGGCCCCATTTTGGCTCGCAATTCATGCCCTTTTGCCTTACAATATGTGCCCTTTTGAAATACGATTTGCCGCCTTTTAAAACGGGTTTTGTATATTATTGGTTCTCAGCAAGTTGAATACATGGCCGCTGATTATGCTTTTATTGCGCCCATGTTCTTCATGCAGGCTTTCAGTGAGTCAGTCCAATAAGGGATTTTCAGCCCGAAAGTCTCCTTGATTTTCGTCTTGTCGAGAACCGAATATGCCGGGCGTTTCACCGGACTGGGGAACTCGTCGCTGTGGCAAGGCTCAATGTCGCAAGCCGTGTTGCCCGCAAGTTCGGCGATTTTCTTTGTGAAGTCGAACCACGAGCAGACGCCCTCGTTGCTGAAATGATACGTTCCTCGCTTTGAATAACCGTCCGTCGGGTTCTCATTTTCATAGTCGTCGAGCACGGTTTTGATTGCTGTTGCGAGGTCGTAGGCGTATGTCGGCGTTCCCGCCTGGTCGAAGACGACGGTCAGGCGTGGTTTCGTCGCCGTAAGGTTGAGCATCGTCTTGACGAAGTTGTGGCCGTATTCGGAATAAAGCCAGGCCGTCCTTATGATGACATAATCGCAGCCTACAGCCTCTATGTTCTTCTCGCCCTCAAGTTTGGTATTGCCGTAGACTCCCGTCGGCGTTCCCTTCTGGTCTTCCTTACAGGGCGTATTGTAAGGGTCACCGCCGAAAACGTAGTCCGTTGAAATCTGCACGAGCAGTCCGCCGACTTCCTTCATCACCTCGGCCAAGAGCTTAGGTGCATCGGCGTTGAGCTTCCTGCAAAGTGCCTCGTCGCTCTCGGCCTTGTCCACGTTGGTATATGCGGCGCAGTTCACGATGCACCGTATGTCTTTTTCCTTAACTGTTTTCCGTATCGCTTCGGCATCAGTTATGTCGAGAATGGTTGTCTCGACGCCCTCAACCTCGACGACATCCGTGAACGTATAGTTGTCCGCCGTGTCTTTGCTTATTATGCGCATCTCGTTGCCGAGCTGGCCGTTTGCGCCTGTAACTAATATATTCATGATGGCATTCCGTTATTTTGAATAAACAAAAGGAGATTCAAAGTCTTTCAGCAATGGGTGTTTCGTGTCCTTTTCGCTGAGTATTGCGTGCCCGGTCGGTATGCGCCAGTCGATGTCCAGGCTGCCGTCAAGGATGCTTATGCCTCCGTCAGCCTCGGGATGGTAGAACTCGTCGCACTTGTACTGGAACACGGCCGTCTCGCTCAACACTGCGAACCCGTGGGCAAAGCCTTTCGGAATGAAAAACTGCCTGTGGTTGTCTTCTGTCAGTTCAACTGCAACGTGCTTACCGTAAGTCGGCGAGCCTTTGCGTATGTCCACGGCGACATCGAGCACACGACCCCTGACGCACCTCACAAGTTTCGCCTGTGTATATGGCGGACGCTGGAAATGCAGCCCCCTCATAACGCCATACGATGACATACTTTCATTATCCTGAACGAACTCCACATGACCGACTTTCTCCTCGAACTCCCTTTGCGACCAGCTCTCGAAGAAATATCCGCGAGCATCCTTAAATATGCGCGGCTCGATGATGACCACGCCCTCTATGTCTGTCTTTATTACTTCCATTGTTTATCATTTAAGTGGAATTGCAAAATAACTTGTTAAGTTACAATGCTACCTTTCTTAATTCTTAACTCTTAATTCTTAATTTCTCAATATTCCAAGTTCTTCGTTATGTCGTCCCCTTTTTCGTTAAGAATGGAAAGCAGGTACTTTCCGTAGTCGTTTTTCAGCATAGGCTGCGCAACCTCGCGAAGCTTCTCCGCCGTTATCCATCCCTTGCGGTAAGCGATGCCCTCAAGACAGGCGACTTTCAATCCCTGGCGTTTCTCCAATACCTCGATGAAAGTCGATGCTTCGGACAATGAATCATGCGTACCTGTATCGAGCCATGCGAATCCGCGTGCCATGGTCTGCACCTTCAGTTCATGGGCTTTCAGAAACTCCTGGTTTACCGTAGTGATTTCCAGCTCGCCGCGTGCCGACGGCTTGATGTTCTTTGCGATGTTGACAACCTTGTTAGGATAGAAATAAAGGCCTACAACGGCGTAATTGCTCTTCGGGTGCTCAGGCTTCTCCTCGATGCTCAGGCAGTTTCCTCCCTTGTCAAACTCGGCAACTCCGTAACGCTCGGGGTCGCTCACCCTGTAACCGAACACCGTAGCCTTGCCGTTCTCTTCTGCATCAACGACCGCTTGTTTCAGCATATCGTTAAGTCCCGCGCCGTAGAAGATATTGTCACCCAGCACGAGACAGGCGCAGTCATCCCCGATGAACTTCTCCCCGATGATGAACGCCTGCGCCAGTCCGTCCGGTGATGGTTGCTCGGCATACTCGAACCTTACCCCGAAGTCGCTGCCGTCGCCTAACAATCTCTTGAACCCCGGCAGGTCGTAAGGAGTAGATATAATAAGTATCTCCCTTATCCCCGCCAGCATCAAAACCGAGATGGGATAATAAATCATCGGTTTGTCGAAAATCGGGATGAGTTGTTTGCTGATTCCCTTGGTGATAGGGTACAAGCGTGTACCGCTGCCACCGGCCAATACTATTCCTTTCATAATAAGTCTATATTAAGTTTTGTCCTACCTGTTGTTTTGCTCCATCAGCCAATAAAAGTATTTTTCATGTTCGTCAACAAGGTGTTCCCAAGAATATTCGTTCCTGATTACGTCAATGTTCCTTGCCGTAAACACCGTCTTGTTCTTTTCAGTGATGGAATCAATGTCATTAAGATATTCCGTCACCTTTTCGGCCGACGGATAATAAAGGGCGTTGTCTTTCAGCACGGCGCGGTTGAAGATGTTATCGTGAGCAAACACGAAACATCCTGCCGCCATAGCCTCAAGGAGCGACGGGTTCGTGCCGCCGACGCTGTGCCCGTGAAAATAAGCAAGCGAGAAATGGCGCACGGAGTCGAGTTTCTTGAAATCATATATGCCGCCTACAAATCTTACATTCTTCTCTTTTCCGTATTTCTCTACAAGTTCCTTGCCGTGTGGCGTATTAGTCTTGCCGACAATTATCAACGGCCTTCTTCCGTTCTCTTTTGAATGGAGATAGCCTTCAATGGCCATAACGATATTGTTTTCAGGTTCAAGGCGGGCGATAAGGATGTAATATTCTTCTGGCTTCAATCCAAACTCTTTCAGATATTCGGCGTTGAAATCATCATGTATGTCTGCCCCGTATGCCAGAAACTTACTCTCCTTGCCGTATTTTTCCTTGTAATAATCGTGTATGCCCATGTTGTCGGCAATGAGGTAATGGCTGTACTTCACCGCCATCTTCTCCTCCCAGTCAAGGAAGCGGCGCACCATCGGGCTGAACTTCGAGCGTTTGTTTTCCAGCCCGTCCATGTTCGTAGTGAAGATGGGGCGTTTTCGTTTCCTTACGTTAAACCATATGTAAGCAGGGATAATGCTCGTATAGCCGGCTTCGTAAATGATGTCAAAGTCCTCATTCTGCAAGGCGTCTTTCAGAGAAGCAAAGTCATAAAAGAAGCTCCCGACCGAGCTTCCCATCCAAGTCTCCGGGCTGTATATGTGTTTAATCCTTACACCCTTGTAACTGTCTTCCTTGTAAGGGTGAAAACTCGGCGAGTACACTGTCACTTCATGTCCTCTTTTAGCCAGTCCTACGGATATGTATTCCGCAAACTGTTCAAAGCCCCCGTAGTTGTTAGGTATGCCACGGGTGCTGACAAATGCTATCTTCATAAAATAAAATATGATTGGTTTTATTGGAGGAAAATGCTTCAGAAACCGAAGCCGTCATGCGCATAATGGTATATAAGACGCACAACAAAAAAGATTATCTTATCTTGCGATAAATAACTATCAATGGAGTACATACAGCCACAAGCAACATTAAGATATACTGCCATTTAGCATAATAGACCGTGATGTTTTTCTTTATGCCTGTATGCTCAAAATTATCCAGACGGGCTATCACCGTTTTGAAATACCTAACCGAAAGATATTTATAGAGCAGGTCTCGTTTTATCTTTTTATATGTCTTTTCGGATATTGTACCATAGTCGTATGCTCCATGAATAAGATTAAGGAAATCTACAGAAAACACCTTAAAGATATTATATCCACCCTTTTTAGGCACATGCTGGTCTTCAAATAAGCTCCTGTCATCAATGGCAAAATCATGCTTGTAACTTTGGGAAAGTAGCAAAGAGGTCTGTGGAAAATACTTGTCAATTTCCACATTGTTTTTTACTCTTTCAAAATCTTCACGCCACATTCCATAGCCAGCACTCCATGAACAGAAATATGAAAGTCCGGACATGTAACTGTCGAACGTATCATAATATGCTACATCCTTTATTTTGCGGAGTCCATTGGTGTATATTACTTGACACTTATTGTGCTTAAGACTTTTCAATTGCTCAATCAATATCCTTAATGAGCCTTTCCGAAACATGGTATAATTGTTATTAAGTTTCAAGTAGTCACCCTTTCCATACGACAATGCAAAAAATGAATTTCGGAATCCTTCACAGTCGGTAGGATAGTAGTGCAGGTTTTCATACTTGAATTCCTCAATTACAGGCTGCGTGGTATGTTCTTTTGAATTGTCTGAAACTACAACTTCAAAATCATCAAGGCTTACACCGTCCAAATCAGAATAAATGCTCGAGATTGTATTCCGTAAGATGTCCAAACGGTTATATGTCGGTATGCAAATTGAAAGTATCGGATTCATTTCTTGTTTATTGCTTGTTTCACATATTCAAAGAACATCTTTATTCCATCTTCAAGGTGGGTGTGTTTTACGTCTATCAATGATTTCAATTTTGATATATCCAGAACCATCGAATTGACATCGACACTTCTGCTGTCTTTGTATACGACGTCAAACGGAATGTTGATACAATTGCGAAGCCTGCCAATAATGTCGTTAACCGAATAGCCATAACCGCTTCCGATGTTTATGATTTCATCATTGACTCCTGATTTTATTAGCTTATAAAATGCGTCAGCAAGGTCTTCTATATAAAGATAATCCCTCACACTGCTGCCGTCGCCCCAAACCTCAATTGGCTCGCCGCCAAGAATTTTTCCTATCGCCACTGCAATGAAACCTTGATTTCCATGCAATGATTGTCCTTTGCCAAACGGATTTGAAGGTCTGATAATGAGATAATCCAAATTTCCGCGTCTGTTTTCAAACAATATGTTGCTCTCTATTATCTGTTTTGTCAGTCCATAATAAGAAATAGGAGAGAGCATATCGGTTTCTTTAAACTTCTCTCCGCTCTTGCTGTTGCCATACACGGTTCCACCTGACGAGAAATATACGAACTTCACATTCTTGCCAGCGCAAAGTTCCATAAGCCTTGACGTTGGGAATACCACGTTCTCAAACTCACGCTTAAAATCTTCATACGTACTACCGGGAATAAGTGTTGAAACAAGATGGACGACAATGTTTATCTTGTGGTCTTCTATCACACATTTCAGTAAATCGAAGTCCGCTACCGCCCCTCTTATTATCGTGATTCCGTCACCAACGTCAATCAATCTGTTTGTGTTGGCAAAAACAGGCTCGAATACGTAAATCTTAAATTTTGGGTCACGAATAAATGTATGGACAAGGCTGGAACCGATAAAACCGCCTCCTCCGATAAATAAAATATTAACCATTATTTCAGTTTTTAAAAGTCTAAGTTTGAGTTGTTTATATGTGAATATTCAAATGAACACACTATTCAAACGAACACACTATTCAACCAAATCACTTTCATCAGATAAAAAGATTATCTTAAATCTTTTATCACTTTGGCAGGCACACCGCCGATTATTACATTATCTGGAAACATTCCCGAGACAACTGCTCCGGCTGCAACGATGCAATTGTCGCCTATCACTGTGCCGTCAAGTATAGTGACCTTCGCACCTATCCAACAGTTTCGCCCTATCTTAACGCCTCCTTTTGAGTTTACACCTTGTAGTCGTATTGGCGTTTTTTTGTCACTGTGGTTGTGGTTTTCAGGGTGTATGCTTACGTAATTGCCAAAAATGGTGTCATCACCTATTTCCACGAAACCGGCGCCGCTGCCATAATGCCCATGACTGCCAAGACCGACATTATTTCCAATCTTCATTCCTTGTCCGAGTAGCCGCAGACTTCCGGTAAGTTCTATATGTGTATGAAAACCCATTGATACATTGTCGCCGCATACAAGCCCTTTCCTTGAAAGCGCATCTACATAGCACTGATAGCCAATGTTTAGGTTCTTGCCGAACTTTATCCTTGAGGGACACAAGATTTTAGATGATGGATGCACAAATACTCGTTTCGTCGTCCTCAGCCTCAACATTCCATACAACATGGAATATCCTTTCGAACATACCAACTTGACAATATATCCAAATGGAATGTCTGCATCTATGGTGTACTCCTGTCCTTTTAGTTTGGATATTAGTTTGTTAAAATACCCCCCCCTATAGATTTACGAAATATAAAAAATTTATATGCTGCCCAATCTCGCAAAAAATACAATTCATTTACAATAAACGGCAGAGTATGATGTAGGTGTCTTATTTTGTAAACTTCGACAATTGCTTTTGTCGAGAAACTCATACCTCCGACTTTCATTCTCGCTATATGTGAGGGGAGGAATAGGTAACGCAATTTATCTTTCTTGCGAAGCAATAATTCATAATCTGCACAAATCTTGAAATCAAGATTATATCCACCGATTGTTTCAAATAAATTCTTTTTGTTATGGAGCGAGGCAACGTGTGCGGCGGCCATTCCACGGCGCATCTTGCTCCATTGCGGTTTGTCGCCGAGCAGTTTAAGCAACTTTCCACGCATATCCACATACTCGTTATGTGCACAGATATAGTCGTAAGAGCCGATGTCTGCCGTCCAATGTATTACTTTAAGGTATTCATTCAAGGCATTTGGAAGAAGAACATCGTCTGCACCAATAAACATCATCCATTCACCATGTGCCGCACGCACCCCCTTGTTCCATGCATCGTAGATTCCTTTGTCCGGCTCTGATATATGTACCATAACATTACTGCCATACGAATCGATTATGTCATTCGTTTCGTCTTTCGACTTACCGTCAACAATTATCAGTTCCGTTTCTTCCGTAAGCTGCGGCACAATACTGTCAAGGCATGTTCTTAACGTCTTTGCAGCGTTATAAGTGGCGATTATTATTGAAATTTGTTTCTTATTCATTATCAAAATAATTCGTTATTTTACTATTTGACATTCTCACTTTCAGAAATGAAAGATATTTGTTTATTGTATAATCTGGATATGTAGAAAATTCCTGCCCATAAAAGTAAGCTTTTATGGAAGTATTATTTGTAAACCCATTTACATCACCACGTTTACGACGTGTAACAAAATATTCATTATACGCCTTCGTCATATAGTGATTAATCTGCATCGTAAAATCATCTTCTTTCCAGAAAAAGCCCATGCGATGGCAATGGTATTTCACAAAATGCTTTGATTCGTTTATACTTGGAATACTGAATTCCTGGCCAAATAAATTAATTTTGGCAGGTAATTCATGAATATGTTTGATTGTTGTTGTAACAGATTTAAAGCGGGTGTTGAAAAAGCATTTTCCGACATCGTTGTACTTGTCCCAAGCAATGGTGTATTGTTCTGTCAGGAGCTTGTTTTTATCATGGTCTATACGCCCTGACGAGCCGAATATTCTCCAATAAACAAGTAAAGATGGATAAGACCTGAACTTTTCTAACAAGTCTTTTACATTAAACGCCCTTCTCGGACAAATAAACTCATCAAGATCGATAAATGCCACCCAATTGGTTTCATCCCAAAACCTTTTCTTAAAATCATTATATGCCTCAGCCTGACTTGGTGGTGGCATTGGCCAATCAACTAATGTAACAAAACCTTCATCTAAATAAGGCTTCAATATTTCGCAGCTATTGTCTGTTGAATTATTGTTGTACAAATAAATATGGTCAACACCAACAAGGCGGTGAAACTCAACCCACTCTTTCATTACAAGGCTCTCGTTCTTGAAAATAGCACAGATTGAAAGATAATACTTCTTTTCTGTCCATTTATATCTTAAACGTGCAATTAGAAGCAATAGATACCACCAAAAGTCTAGCCCATACATCAACACTTTAATGCTGCTTCTTATGTAAGATGGCAATATTCTGTCAAAGTAGAAAAATCTATTCCAGCGTTTAACGTATTTGTAATGTTCCATATTTTGACTTCCTTTAAAATTGTTTTCAGCGATTAAAATACCTATTTTATCCTAATATATCCCCATTTCTCAATATTGATTCTTGTAAACGACTGGTTAAGAGACAGCCCAACCAATCCCCACGCATAATAAACAAAAGGATTTTCAAAAGGATTTACCGAAACCCAGCTCGTTATATAGTAAGCGATGAAGAAACTATAGCCAAATGAGGCAAAAAAATACATAAAACGATTTTTGTAACAGAGCTTTATCATGCGAAAAATGACCATTGACAAGATTAATATTCCTTCTATCCCTGTTTCAAAACCTGTATTTATCATAGAACTTTCAGCAAAACCTTTGTAATTCTTGTTTGTACGGTCAGAGGCTCCAAATCCATATCCCAAAGGATTTTCAAGCATCTTATCAAGGGAGTTCTGAGTCATATCTGCTCTTGCAGCCGAACTTGCCTCATTCCCTGAAAATGTACCTTCAACTACAGTGCTTACCTGAGGGATAAATGATACGGCAAGAACGAGGCACAATATTCCCGTAAGAGCTATACCAACGGCATATTTCTTCATCCGTTTATCTTTAAGCATTAGAATGAAAAATGCTATCGCTACCATTGCCCAACCGGCTCTTGAAAATGATACAAGAAGCAAAAATGCAGACATTGCAGTAGCTGCATACAGAACAAACTTTTGCTTTTGTGTAATAAACATTTTCTTAAAAAGTAATAATGCTATCAAACAAAATATCAATATACCGCAATTAAAGACACCAAGTTGGTTGGGGCCACCTGCCATCAATCCGCTCGCCCTGTCAAGTCCCATAATGGCAAAACTGCTAACATCATAATAGATTGTTCCGTCTTCTCCTATGACATACCCAACTCGCATCATGTCTCTGAACATCATCCTTATTGATGGCGACAAGAAGTCTGCCACGCCAGTAATGTTTATTACTATAGAACCTACAAAGATTGAAAGCAGCAAGTTCTTGAATGAAGTCTGCGTAAATGGAATTTTCGATGCTGCGAGTGCGAGTAGAGGTGGAAATACAAGTCTTTTTATTGAGCTTGACATTTTAAAACCTTCGGAAAAACCGACAATCACAAATATTGCACAGCAGGCAAAGAACAAGAACAGTAACGGCCTAATATTATTAGACAGCAAAGACCTTGTATTCCACGTCTTAATCAGTATGGCCATTATTCCTATTTCCTTCCACATGGCAAAAATATTTCCACCATCCCCGAACACCATGAACTTTATCGTTCCATGTACCGGCAGTAATAAGAACATTAAGCAAAGGATTTTGGCTGAAGAAAAACGTATGCAAAACGCTGTAAAAGCCAAAATTAACAGTATTTCAACTATCACCATTACAGATAATTATTTAAAATCTCCAATATCAATTTATTTACAACTATGTTCATTGTTTTCGAGTCTTTTAAGTAAATCTTTTAAACGTTTCATTCCCCAATAGTGATAGCCTTTGAGAACACTTCGAGAACAGTTGACACTCATATGTCTTTTTTTGCCACCAAAAAGAATATTTTTAATCAAACGCAAATAAAACTCGAATTTATTTATATAAAGAAATATACAGCTACGTCCAAGTATTGCCATGTCGTAGACATATAGTACCACATTTGACATTCCGAAGCCATCCTGCATTTTCAAGAGGTAATCAAGCGTGAGACGTCTTGCGGCAAGTACATGGATGAACGTAAGCTCATCTGTGCTTGTTATCTTGTAGCCGCAAAGAATTATACGCTTCACAAGTTCGCCGTCGTCGCCGGCGAGCAATACGTCGCCACAACGTCCCGTTAGTATAAAACCGCCTTGAATATACAACCGCAAAGTAACGTCTCGCCTGACACAAAGGCCTGCACCGAAAAGCGACATTGTACTGCCTTTCTGACTCCCTATAGCATAATTACCTATGCATTCAACCACCATGGGATGTGGTTCTGCCTGAAACTCAGCAATGCCACGGCCTCCACAGGCACCGACCTCCGGATTGGCCTCCATTATGCGGAACATCCCGTCAACATAATTGTCCGACAGCAGATTGTCATCGTCACAGAATATAATGTATGAATATTTGGCTTTTTTCACACCCGCGACCCTTGCATTTAGCAGTCCTGGCGTGTCCTCTTCTATTATGCTGTAATCAACCGCACCTCTTGACAATATGTCCAGGGCAATGTCAACTGTCGTGTCTGTACATAGGTTGTCAACTAGTACAATCTCCCACTTCACATCTTTGCCAACTCGTTGCCGCAACAACGCATCCAAGCAGCGGGCAATTATCCAGCAACTATTGTAACAACAAATAACAACGCTTATACCTTTTTCCATAAAAAAACAATTGTAAATATCTGCGGCCTGATAAATTGCAGGTATCCATTATTTTGCAATTTTTAACAGACAATCACGCAATGCTGTCTCTAAATAAGCAAGTGAATTATGTATTAGTAGGTAGAGCTTATCGGCACTTTCTTTAGTTTCACCACTATTTATGTTTACTTCATCAATATTGCTGCCGGGCTTTATGATACAGTTGTCAAGTCCGAGCGACTTTAGGAATGAAGATTGCCTGTCATCGCAACTTGCCTCATTTCCTACAACAGAAAATAGGGGCTTGCCAAAGTTTACGGCGAATGCCGTACCATGGAACGACGATGTAACGATGCACGATGCCCCCATGAACAACCGTATAAATTCTGTCGGTCCAGCATCATCCACTATTTCGTAATCTGGAATCATATTGCAATCAAGTTTACCCAAGGAAACGATCTTGAGAGAAGTTTCTTTTGCCAATCTCATTATAACGTCGTAAATCACCGCCGTTGGGTCAAAGGCGTAATCGAGCTTATATACGAGGATGTATCCATTGTTTTCAACTTTTCCGCCAATCAGTTCGCCCCATTCATATTTATTTAACAGCAACGTTGGGTCTGCCACTATCGGCACATCCTTGCCAAGCAGGTCTTTTATTATTTTCTGCCCACTTTTTTCCCTTACAGAGATACTGTCATATTGTTCCAGCAAGCGTCTGTAAGATTCACGACAAGACTTGTCAAGATTGCTGGCTGCAAAACTTGCCGCATATGCAGTCTTGGGCTTTCCCACAGCAAAATCAAGCAGGAAAGTCGTGTCACTATGCGTGAACCGCGGGTTCCATACTTGGTCACTGCCTGTCATATAGATGTCGTAACAGGGTGGAGCGGCTTTTATCTCTGCTGGTGACGCATAATAGCGTGACAGCCTAATATGCTCTCTACGGAATGCCTCAAACTTGTTTGCTTTCCTCCATTTTGCACTAAGCCCGAATGTCTTTGCCAACCGTGACTTCCATCCATATTGCGGAGGTATCTCGCCACGTTCAAATTGGAACACATTAGGGTATTCATAATCAATGATCTCACAGTCATATCCCATAGATTCCACAATGCGCTGGGTGGCATAAGCTTGGAGCGCAGAGCCATAGTTGACAACCCTGTGCATTGTCAATATTCCGACTTTTGCCTTCATCTGCCAATTATATTCTTGAATTTGTTGTTCACCTTTTTCATAAGGCTTATTATACGCTTCGCACATGAAAGCGAAACAATATCCATAAGCAAGGCTATATTCAATCTGTACACCAATGGTTTTTCTGGACACGTCTTCATCTGCCCCTCAGCAACGACATCAAACGGATGCTTCACCAATGTACAGTTGCATTGATGCAATAATTCGTCACCTTTATCAGTAAAAGCTATAGCCGCACTTACGCCGTCTTCGTTGCCTTGATAGGTCCTACCCCACAAATCTCCGATGCGGATGTCGGCCGATGACTTGTCATATTTGAACTTACACTTGTCATAACAGGCTTTACCAAGGCAAGAATCGCTCAGGAACAGGCGATAGAAAGCGTCTCCTTGAGATAGCCGGGAATTGTAAAAACCTTTTTTCACCCTTATTAACATATTGTAAGAGTCGTGCCAGTTTATTTTCTCGCCAGTCTTTTCGCCGTCAATGGACATTGCCCACGAGTCATGCCATCCTGTAAACTTGTTCCGCCATGAGGCGTAGGTTATTCTGCCGGTCGTCTTTTCCACTTCAGCCACATATTTCTTCCACAGCCACATAGATGGCACGCCGTGGCAGAAGAAATCCATCAATACGAAATTATCCTCACAGCGGAACTTTTGTATGTACCTCCTGAACGAGTCAATCTGACAGGGCGTTCCAGTTACGAGATATTTCTCTTTGCGATTTATGGCCTTGAATCCATCGACGGTGTAACTTTGAATGTATTTGCTGCCTATCGAAGGGATGAGTTCTTCAACAGTTGCGGCAATATAGTGCTCGGCACGGTTTGTGTCAGGGTTATACCTTACACCACAGACTTTATAGCCTTTGTCTGTCAATGTACGTCCGACCTCGAAGCCCACACCGCCAGACGAACACTTACGACGTACTTGTGAGTCGTTGCTCCATGCGGCATAACTTTTTATACAGGCATCCGTTAAAGCCAAATCTTCATGTGAATAGGAGCAAACATCCGTACATAGTCCACAATCGGTACACTTGGCTGCATCCGTAATTTGCGGTTCATAGAAACCATCGTTATTAAGCCTTATGTCTATAATATGACGGGCACAAACAGTGGCGCACACGCCACAGCCAAAACAATCTTTTATATTTGAGATGTTCATTTGTTCTTCTTTTTTTGTAATTTATTTTTCATTATAGCGACAAGTGTAAACCGTTCATTCTTTTTCAGCCCAATAAACCATGACGCAGTTATTGTAACAAAGGCAGAGATTGCACATAATGAAATGAAATTGCACCAAGACTGAGCTTCAAACCAATGACATTTAGCGTAGATGGGTAACGGTAATGAAACAACAGAAACTCCAATCACAGGTAGCAAGACAGTCCTTGTCATTTTCCTTAGCGAATAACCGATTTGTTTCCTGCAAAACAAGAAACGAACAAAACCTGCAATCAATGTAAATGCAATGGAAATATAAAACACTGAAGGCGCATCACATCCAAACCTTAAAGCCACATATCCGGCAGGTAGAATGCATAAAATAATACAGCTAACTACTATTTGGTAATTTCTAATTGTGCCTGTCGCCGCTAAGGATGTCATAAGAGGGGTGCCAAAAAGTATATTTGCCAAAGAATCTATCATAATTAGGATAATGAACAAAGCTGCATAGTCTGGCACCTCCACCAACCATAAATGTAGCACATAGTCTATGTTCAAACAGAGTGGAAATGCCATTGTAAACAATATCAAAAAAGAAAACTTAATGCCTAAATACGACAGCTTTTCCATACTATCTATCTCTCCAATAGCGTAATCTTTGGTAATCTGTGGATTCAATGCCACTTGGAAATTGGATATAAACCCCATGACTGCATTTGAAACTTGCGAAGCAACTCCCCGTGCCGCATTGATAGCTGGACCGAAAAACAGATTGAGCACAATATTGATACCTTGGTCGCGTAATAACCATGCTACACTTCCAAACAGGTTCCAACCCGCAAAGCTTGATATCTGCAGGTATAAGCTTTTGTCCCAAAACCACTTGAACTTACTTTCCTTATAATGCCGCCTACAATAGACTTGGTAAATACTACGTATGACTAATTGCACGGCTAAGACAAGCATCCCATACACTATCAGCTTATCAGTAGAAACAATTACCAGCAAATAGACAATACCCAATTTCAATAAAGCTTCTAATATGCTTATGTAAGCATAGATGCTCATTTTTTCGTGTGCAATCAGCACCGCATTATATGGTACTTGTATGATATTGGTGCAAAACGTTAGTATGGAGAACTGGTAAACCCAATTGGCGGCAACCATCCTATCAGCTGAAATAACTAATTTTTCATTGACAAACCAAAGTCCGGCAGTTTCAGCAAGGATAACAATCAAAACGCCAATTGCAATATGAATATTCAGAGATGCTGCAAAGACCCGTTTTAACCTTTCCATATCACCCCTGCCAAGCTCAAACGTAAGGAAACGCTGTGTTGCGGTGGACATACAATTGTTCAAGAATGAGAACATAATGACAACACCACCCACAACATTGTATATACCATAATCCTCAATACCCAGTTCCGCAAGTACTACTCTTGAAGTATAGAGAGTAACCAGCATGATGAGAATCATGCGGAAATACAGGAAGAGCGTGTTCTTGGCTACACGTTTGTTGTTAGATGAAGTATCGGGCATAAAAGGAATATGCTAAATGGACATTTAATCATGAATAATCAAAGGATAGGATAATGGCTTGAATACATATAAATCAGAAATCCTTATTTTACTACTATTTATTTGGATAACGAATCAAGACAGACTAAATGATTGCTTACTCATTTTATCACCTGATATTGAGAAAAATACAACTTCTTTATTACATTGAACCCTAACTTCAAGTTAGATTTAGCTAATTCTGTATCAAAATCTATCTGACGTATAGTACGGTGAAATAAAGCCCATTTCTCATTGGAAATACGCCTTTCTCTTGAAGATTTCACAATAAAAGTATAAATACGTCCGGTAAGCATTCCATAAGCAAGCGAAAAATAATCATTGGAAGATTCCTGTTGTTCTTCATCCTTGTCCATATAGTGAAATGTATAGCTTACCAAGTTGTTCTCCGATGATTCTACAACGTAATAAGGTTTATCCAATAAATTAAATTCCTTGCCCCCAAGATTTACTTGGCGGTCGTTTTCTATTTCCGAATTTCGTTTGCTGATTAACTTTAACTGGCACATGTTATTTTTCTTATTATTACTGATTTAATTGAATGGTAAACTGAATTATTTTTTGATAGTCACCAATCAAATCCTTCAACTTTTCTTCTATATTAAGCACGTTTCCATCTAGATTGTTGTCGAATGAAATAACGCCCCACATTTTTTGTTCATAACGAATGGGAACTGCGTATATATAATTCGCCTTTCGTTTCAACGTACACAATTTATCATAGTCTTTCATACCTGTATCTCTCATATATTGCTCAACTTTATGCCGCTCTGCAGGGGGATTTTGCTTAAGGCTTTTTCGTAGACATATATTTGTAATGTAAGCGGTAGACACAGATACTGGTTTCCCAGTCTTATAGCATTTCTCAACAATACTTTGTGGCTCAACCTCTTCATAGTGTATAGCTCTGAAATAAGTGTATGATTTGCGTTCTTCTGGATAACTGAAACGATTATATATTACTAAATAATCCTTAAACGGGTTAGGACAGCATTTCAATCGTTTAGTCATATTCTTCTGCCCAATGGAGTAACATATATATTGGCATACAAACCGCCATCCTTTCTTTCTTCCAAATATTGTAATACGAGTCTCATATTCCCCGCCTCCCAAGTTCTGCTCGATAATATGCTGCAAGAACCGTTGCAGCCATTTCTTATTTTTATTTTCTATACAGAAATAAAAAACAATATGAAGTATAATCAGAAAAATAAATGTCAAAATTGCTATCTGCCCTTTTTTTGCACAAAAAAATGGATAGAATTCGCTCAATAATTTTGTATTGAACGGGAAAGGAAAGTTTTTTACGTCTTGTATACCGCTGTCACAAAGAGATAGATAGTATAATATGGCAGCAAAAACTATGGAAAGTATTGATAGAATTACAGAAAGTTTCTCGCCTTTCATTTTTATAATTAATTATAATTGCCAAGTATATCTTACACGACATGTGCAGTTATACTTCATAAGTTAAGTTTAATGTGTAAGCATTCAATTCTGACATATCCACCGTTTTTCAAGTGGTATGTCTGAAATAGAATTAATTTCGGTTGACATTTATAATTTACCAGTACTTATGCCGATGGTTGAACTCATAAGTTTTCCGTCATCACAGTTGACTACGATTGTCTTCATGCAAAGAGTTTTCCTTTTCCACAGCATCTATATCCTTTTGCAGTTTGGCTATCTTTTTGTCTTTCATATTAAGCAGTTCCTGCAAATAGTGTATCGCTTTGCCCATTTCAGTTTTAGCATTGCTAATGGATGCCTGTGCTTTTTCAAGCAGCTCCACCTGTTTTTCAAGCTTGGCTATTTTGAGTTTTTTCTCTTTGTTGGCAACCTCTATATCTTCCAAGCGCTTTGATTTTGAGATGATTTCTTCTATCAACTCTTCACGGCTCATTTCTTCTAATTGTTTCATACGAGAGAGTTTGGTTATCATTGTTAGTTTTCAGTATTTGCCCGTCTTCATGGGGTGTAGGTATTCATGTTTGTTTGCGTACTATGTCCCATGGAATGTCGCTGTCTTAATCCAGCCATTCCTCTATGTCTATTTCCCTTAAATCCGTCCCAATTACCGTAATCCGGTTGTCGTATTTCCGTGCCGGGTGACCTTGCACCGTAAGGGATGTATAGCGGTTCTCCGGTTGCTGGAACGTAATGCAGGCATCTTTGCAAGCTGTCTCCAAGCCATGGTCGATGACGATAGTCTCCGCCCGGCGGTTGGCACGAAGCATATCGTTGAAGAATGCGTCGCCTGTGTGCAGGAAATGACCTATAATGAGAATACGTTCTGCACGGGCGATGGCTTCCGCCGTGCGGTACCACGTGGTGACATATTTGCCCGAGATGACGGGCTTCAGTTTCAGCGGCGGCATAAACGATGGGATGGGAATGGCGATGCGGTCGCCTTCCATGCTCAACTCGCCAGCCAGGCGGTCTTGGAAGAATTGGGCAAGGTTAAGGTCATGGATGCCTTCCACATGCAGGTCATTTTTGTTTTCGATGTCCACATAATCGGTCAGGTTGCCGTTGAAGTAAATCGCCGTGGGCGATGCGGTTGCCGCGAGGGTGGTGTAATTGAAGGTGATGACCTGTACCTGTTCCTTACCGCGCAACTGCCCATACACGGGTAACGAGGAGAGGCTTTCACTGCAAGCCGCCACCGTCTGCTCTTCGTGGACGATGTATGCCCACAAGGTCCAGGCGATGTAGAGGTAGGTTTTGATTTCACTCTGCTTGTTGGTGAAGAAACCGTAGAAATGTTGTGCCATAAGCTGCCCGATATCAAGCAGGTTGGTGTACACGTGGCGCAGGATTGGGTTCTCCGTATCGTGGAGGCTGGTTTGCAAGATGTATTTGACGATGCCCTCAAACGTCTTTGTGTAGTTGACACGTGAGAAGTCGATGATGGTCTCTTCGGTCGGGTCGATCCCCGTCACCTCGCGAATGAGTTCCTCCGTTTCCTCGTCGATGGCGGCACCGTCTTTCACCTCGGCAATCTTGCGGAAAAGGCGGACGATGAGCCGCCCCATCTTTCGCTGCCCTTCATCAAGACAGTCATTCTGTTCCAGTTCTTGGTTGACACGGGTACAAATGGTCTTGCGGTCGAGGTCGTGCGCCAGACGTTCGATAGCGTTGTCCACGAATTTGGCGTAACTGAAACGCAATCCTTTGAGCAATTTGCGTAACGCAGTATCCACTTCCTTACCCTCATCCGTCTCCAACCATTCGGTGATTTTTGGCACCAGGCCGGAGGGATTGGAAAAACCTACTGCGGTATCCACGCCTGCACCGAGGACAACCACCGTGCGTGCGGCAGTCTCTTCGTGAAAAGGGACAGGCGTACTATAGTAGTTGTTTTGGACGGCTTGGGTGGCTGCGGGGTTCACCTGCGAGTGACCGCCGTTGATGTCGATGTTCGTTTCCGCCATTGCAATGATGTCAGTTAATGTATCCTTGGATAGTTGGACTTTTATTATTGGATACTTTGCCGTTTATTATAGGATAGTTGGGCAACTATCCTATGTTTGGTTTTCGGAACTGCCTTTTGCGGTTCATCCACGCATTGTTGATGTTCACCCGCAGATTGTCAATGCCCTTGCCTTTCTCCAAACGGACAAGGAACGGCAGGAGGAGGCGGATAAATTTTTCTTTCACAATCAGTTCGCCGTCCAGCTTAGGTTTATTGGCACACATCTCTGCCACGGCTTCGCCCGCCTGTTGCGCGGTCGTACAAGCGGCAAGGGTAGCGGTGTATGCTTGCAGGGTTTCTTCCTTGTCTATATAGAGGGAGAGGCGGCGTTCATCATCAGCCGTCCAGGGACAGGGCTGTGCATCGGGAGCGGGTGTTACGGGTTGTTCTGCCCGGTAGTAGAAATGCTGATCAGCCTTGGTGGCGTTGGGCAGTATCTGGTTTGTGCCTCCGTAGATGTTGATGTTGACGTTTGATGCGTTTTTTTCTTCCATCTGTTTGTCGTTTTTCAAGGATTCTTCCGTCTTTCTTCCATCTGTTTTCAACCGTTCTTCAACGGCTTTTCACCGAATTGTTTCCGCCTGCACCGTATTGTATCTTTGCAGTGTCGAAAGGATGAAGCGCGCTTCCATAGACAAATAACCCAATGTTTAACTTAAAAAAGAAACAAGATGATTGATTATTCAGTTTACATGATGACTCCTACCTATAGCAAGGATGAAACACCCAAGGCGTATGCCAAGAACCAAGTGTCTGAAATCTGGTCGCTGGAAAAGTTCGCCAAACATATCTCCGACCACAACGGCGTGTATTCGCGCGGAACGGTAAAGGGTATCATATCGGACATGTGTGAGTGCTTAGTGGAACAGCTGCTCAACGGCAACAAAATCCAATTAGGTGAATTGGGCACGTTTAGCATCTCCATCAGCAGTGAAGGAGCCGAGAGCGTTGAGAAGTTTACGGCGAAGAACATCAAGGCGGTAAATATCCTGTTTGCTCCGGGCGATGACTTCGAGAACCTGATAGGTCGTGCCGAGTTCAACCCTGTGGCAAGCCGTATCGCCCAAAAGGCAACGCTGAAAGCTGAAAAGGCCGGCGAGGCAACCGTTGACCTGGAAGCAGCCAAGCGGAATGCTTCGGGTAGCACCAATACCGATTCTACAGGAACGGACAATGAGGAATCGGAAGACACCGAAACTTTGGGCTGACCCATAACCGGTTAAATGAAGAATGATGAGTGAAGAATGAGGAATCAAAAGTCACACTGTCATAGCACGCAGCATAGCAATTCTTCATTCATCATTCTTAACTCTTCATTAATTATGCGATTTATATTGTTCATTTATCTAAAAACCACACGTATGAAAACAAGTTGGAAAAAAGTGTTGCTTTATATCGTAAAGCTGGTTGAGCTATTGATAACCGGTGCCGCAGGAGGGGCACTTGGCTGCAGCTTATGAGAACCATCACGCTGATTATTCTGCACTGTTCTGCCAACAAGGCTGGCTGTGCTCTCCGCTTAGTAGATATAGACCGCTACCACCGCTCGTTGGGCTGGAAGGGTTGTGGATATCACTATGTAATTCCTACGGACGGAACCATTGAAACGGGAAGGACTGAAGCCGAAGTCGGAGCGCATTGCAAGAACCATAATCGTCATTCGATAGGAATCTGTTATATTGGAGGCCTGTCTGCCGACGGAAAACCTGCTGATACCCGGACGGATGCCCAGCGGACTTCCTTACGCAAGTTGTTGGAGGCGTTACACCGAAAATATCCGCGTGCCTTGATTGTGGGTCATCGGGATTTGGATCCTCAGAAAGCCTGTCCGTGCTTCAATGCCGTGAGCGAGTATCGGGATTTACAGCCTCATTAACACAATTCTTCTCTACTAAATGATGACAGCCGACACGGTTTTCACCGGTAAACGTTGCTAAAACGGCTGAGCCGTGAAAGCTGCCATCAGTGGTTATTTTTTCTTCATTCTTAACTCTTCATTGGCTTACGCCGAACGTTGTTTCTTCATTTCACAAGATATCACTTATGCTTACGCTCTTCGTCATGCTCTCCCACGAATGCCTCGCGACTGTGAGGTTCAGCGAATAACCGAGTCCTATCATATCGCCCAGCTTCTTCAGGCTGTAATTGATGCGGTGCAGGATGCCATCGTATTGTTTCCATTGCTCTCGCGGATTTTTTGCCGTGATGACGGGGAAGAGGAGGGTCGTGCCTTTCCGTTTGTAGCGGTCCGCGATCTCCTGCATTGGCGGCTCCCACGGCATGGAGATTTCCTTGCCGGTGAGGTGCTGGCGGTAGGTAAGCCGACCATCCTTGATGTTTTCTCGTGTCAGGCGAAAGATGTCGTCGCTCTTCATGCCCTTGGTATAGACCGTGAACAGGAAGATGTCACGGGCGAAGACAACGCTCTGCGGCTCACCGCTCAGGTCCAGGCCACGCAGGCGTTTCACCTCGTCGAGCGTCAGACCGTTCCTTTCTTTCTTGACACGGTAGCTCACGTCCATGCCCTCAAAAGGATTAACGTCGGCGGCAAGGCCGTCATTTACGGCAAGTTTATATACCCGCTTTAAATTCCTTATATAAAGGGAAATGGTGTTGCGCCCCAACTCTTGATTCGTCAGCCATGTGTGGTAGTTTCGCATCAGCAGGGCGTCGAAGTCCTTGAAAGGGACCTCATTTTTGCCTAAATAGGCAATGAACCTTCTGAGATACTTTTTCAGTTTGTTGGCCGCATCGTAACGCCCCTCGTCCCTCAGTTTCTCAACACGGGAGTTGGCGTAGGCGATAAAACCGAAACCGTCAAGCCCCTCTCCAACTCTCCCCCGTTGGGAGAGGGCTATGGTTGCCGTCTGCATTTTCTTCTTTCTGTTGTTATCCACTTTTTTACTATGTTTTTTCTGTCTGTCAGCCGCCAAAATAAATTACCCTGCCGTTAGGCTTGCCTCCAAAGAAATCAAAGATATTCGGCTCGTCGAAATAGAGGCCCATGTCGGCGTAATAGGCGTCTTCGGGGTCTTCCGGCACGGTATAAAGGTCATCATAAAGGCAAAGCCGTTTGCCAAAGTCGGTAGTGAAATAGGTCTGTCTTGCCGCATTCTGTTCTTTCTTCAAGATGTCGTTCCATACGATTTCACCGTTCCATACTGGCAGTTCTTCATCCGTAAGCCATACAAACGGACCGCTTATATATGTTTTGTGATTGTAAGTTACAAGCTGGGCGGAAAGGTGACGCTTTTCCACGTCCGTTGGAACGGATGTTGGGAAAATTACATCTCTAAATATACGCCCGTCCCTGTGGCACAAGGCGAACGTGCGTTCATCTTTTCTTTCTAAAACCATATAAGAATCCAGCCGTTCGGCATGAATTGCATCAAGTATTTCTGCCGTTTCCATTAGCAAAGCCTTTTCCTCTTTTTCCACAAAAGAAGTTTCGTAACGGAACTCTTTGGCTATGGTATCCGCCAAGGAGAAACCACGCTTGTCGCGCCAGTTGAAGGCAAGGTCAGCCCACAACATCTTATTTGATGACAGCCTGTTTCCGGTGAGTCTCATGAACATCACCTTGCGATAACGCAGGTCAGGAAAGACTTGCCGCAGGACTTTGTCCTCGCGTGCGAACCATGTCAGCATTTCACTTAGGCGTGAGAAATCACCCGATAGCACGCTTTCGACTATCCATTGCCTGAGGGCGCTGTACTTGGTGTCCGCCACAGCCCTGCCCACGAGGTTGTGGACTTGGGAACTTGCATGGATGCTTATGTCAAATCCGTTGCACCAACGGCTCTCCACATTGCCCACGCTGCGGTATCTGTATTCGTAAACGCCGTCAAGTCCGACGGCTACGGTGTTCTCAATGTAAAGCAGAAAGGGAAGGATTTTATGATTGTCGAAGCACCTCGCTTCCTGTCCGACAATACGGTACAGCTTTCCGTAAAGCTGATAGAAGAAAGCCACGTCACCGTCCACGTTCATTGACGGGTGGTGAAGACTTTTCCATTTGGATTTGAACTGGTCTATCGTGTACACTTTTTCGAGAAGTTAAAGGAATTAAAAGAAGTTATCACTCGCTACGCTCGTTAGAAGTTAAAGCCATTACCTAAATCGGTAATTTTCTTAAGAGGAGTTCTATAAATTAAAATATTGTAGTACAGTTGTTTATATGGTTCC
>ERZ857521.1228-NODE-1228-length-32298-cov-12.115343_pt1 | contig 32298 bp, 34 predicted proteins | sample MGYA00519701_ERZ857521 | MGnify/ENA primary metagenome ERZ857521 (study PRJEB31778, sample SAMEA3449346) | human gut metagenome | biome: human gut; feature: human-associated habitat; material: faeces | place: United Kingdom | collected 2010/2012 ...
ATTTGACACACAGCTTGCTTTGTTTTGAATTCGTCGAATTCACGTTATAATAAGGTAATATATAATATTCTCCATCTACGTCATCAACGCGTGCGTATGCGCATACGCGCGCGAGCATAAGGCTGGCAAAAGAAAACCTGCAAAGAAAGTTCCTTGCAGGTCGTAAAAAGATAAACCGCGCTTTGCTGTCGGTCGAGTTACCTTTGTGGGCAAAAAGACATACGCATGAAAAAGCTGCTTAGACTTTACCGTAACTGGCGTTACCGCCGCCTGTACCTCAAGCTGTTTTGGCTCTATGCCAAGATAAACATTGATGGTGGCACAGCTGGTTCAAATGCTGCTGCCGCTTTCGAGTGGATTATTGGGAAGTCATGGTCTGATTTTCTGTTCCACGATTATTACGGTTACCCTTACCGCGAACATCATCAACCCAAGACTGATGGTCAGCCGTCCTCTTGTGGGCAGCAATAGCATTGGCTTTTCCTGAAAAAGCAACGTCGTTAGAAACAACTGTTTTGATTTAGCGTATGAAAGCGAAATGTAATCCGAGCATAATAACCCATAAATGGCATTGGGAATTCCACGACTATCTTATTGAAAGCCGTGAAATTATCCCTATGCCATATCTTCGCCGACTGCGTTACATTTGGGTGATGCTAAAGTCCACCAAAGAGGATTACATCACACCTTGGGATAATTACCCCTCAATGCCGAAGCGTCTCTTGATGGCGTTCATCTCCCTGTTCACTTCAAACTCGAAGTCTTTACATTGAGTTCCATTATAGTCTGGGAACACTTTCGGAGACCCTACCATATTGTAGTGAAAGTAATGTTGTCCGCCACAAAACTCACATTGATTGCGTCGCATAGTGCGTTCATGTTCTTTCAAGGCTTCGTAGTAAAGCCTTTCGTTTTCGTCCTTGAATTGTATTCTCATATCTCGTTGTATTGATTAAAATCCTTTTCCTTTCATCCGCTGGTACACCATCGTCTGGCCCTTATCCATGTTCTCAACCTTGAACATCACCATTGAGCGTGGCGGTATATCGTCAGGCAGTTGTGACGCCAGCTTGGCGATAACCTCGTCCACGTTGTTGTAGCCGGTATCGGTAAGCTCTGCCAGCTTCTTTCCCTGAAAGTAAGCCTCACCGTGAACCTGATAGCGGAACGACAGGCGGAAATGCGGCTCTTCCTCCTGACGCTCACGTACTGACGGCTTGTCAGTGAAGAAAATGAAGTCAACTACTTTCTCGTTCAACACCCATGCCGGAGTGAAGTCTATCTTGATATAGCCGCGTGTTACCTTGTGCCCGCTGCTGTGGTTCATGGAAAAGGCAACCTCGCTGATGGACGCCCCGCAATCGTTCTGTGCCACCGTGCCCCACGTGTGCCTGAACGTGTACGCCGAATAGTCCTCGTCCTTGCTCATGCCCATTGCCCGGCAAATCTGCCTGATACCTCCGTTCACGTTGGCGCAGAAGCTGTCATTCGTCGTGTGTCGCTTGCTGAAAACAAACAGGTGTTCGTCCGCCTCATCCTTGTTGGCGTACTTCTCGAACAAAGGCAAGAGGATAGGCGGCACACGCATCTCCATGTACGCACCGTCCGCCCGGAACTTCTTTGTCTTGGCACGCTGGTAGTGGATAATTCCTCCGTGGTAGTCCTCCTTGCGCAGGTTGAACAGGTCAACCGTGTTGATACCGGCAAGGCAAAGCACCATCATCGCCACGTCGCGCCCAAGCTCCATGAGCGGATACTTCATCTTGCTATCCGGCAAGGGGAACGAGAAGAACTCTCTGCAAGCCTCCGGCGTGATGGCCAGCTTCTCCGTGCGGTCGGCCTTGGGTATCTTCACCTTCACCCACGGATTGGTCTTTATCCTGATAATTCCGTTGTCGTAGTCGTTCATCTCCACCTGAGCCGCCTTGAACACCTGCCTCATGCAGATAGGGTACATCTCCTTTGCCCGGTGCGTCTGCGCTAACGACTCAATCCATTTGTTCACGAAACTCGATGTCAGGTGCGAGAACATCACTTTCGTGGTGCCGGCGAACCGCTCCATGTGGTGCAAGGCAAGCTCGTAGTTGCGCGCGTTGCGCTGCTCGCCCTTGTCTATCATGCGGTCGATGTGCTTACGGGCATAGTCGGAGAAACAGATGTCGTTATATCCGCTTTTCAGGTAGTCTGTGATGTCTTTTACAGTCCAGAGTTCCGTATCAACCCTATTGAGGACTTCCATGTATTCCACTATGCGGTTTGTGCAAAACTGCATCACATACGGGTCTTCAATCTCGCCCGACTTGCTAAGTCCTTTGTCGTTTACCATTTTGTCAGTGGGGATATAAGCCACCTTTTTGTGGTGTATCACCCTGATGTAGACGGGATAAAAGCCGTCTTTCCTCTTTGCTTTCACACAAGCCTTAAATGTAGCCATGTTCCAATAGTTTTATGATGTTGTTATACTGTAAGTTCGTTTTTATCTGTAACTTCCTGTAATGACGTTTATTAGACTTGGTAAACCGTAGGTAAACCGCCACCTGATTTCAGGTAAATATTTGGTAAACTTTTCTGCATATTCTGCACGAAAACCATGTAAAACCGTGTAGAAACAAATAGGCGGTAAACCCCTATCGTATAAGAGCTTACCGCCTAATATACTGTTATTTAGCTACTTAGAGCGTATCTTCCACAGCCGCCTGCGCCGCTGATATGCATACCTGACAGCCAATGTCTTGGAGTATTGGTGTATGTGAAGTGTATGCTTTTTTAAGATTTTTCTTCTGACAGATTCAGATGTAGCAATTATTCCTCTACGGCAGCTTGGGCCACTGCTATTAGGCTATTATTGTCAACACTTTACAGAACTTGTGTATGTAATGTGTATGTTCGGCCTATTAAAGGAGCTACAATTGTTTTTTCACCATGGAATTATCTGTAATGGAACATTCACGCGAACAGTATTATATTAGTGTCATTGTCTCCTTTCTTTTAAAAGTTCAATAATGGCATCCTTGTCCTTCAAGTTGGAATCAAGGCGTTTTATTTGAGCATTAAGGCTCTCTATCTGCTCTTTCAGCAACAAAATAGTTTCATTCTTGTTTTCAACCTCTGATTGCACCTTATTTAATTGTGCTGCAAGTTCGGCATCGCCAATGTTGTTATGTGCATTTCCGTCCACTGCCACTGCGGCAAGATAAGCAGAAATCTGATGCTGCATGGGGCAAAACAAGGCGAAGAAGTTAAAGTCAAGAGCTTCACAGACCTTTACCAGTTTGTTTGTCTCCATCGTTTCCCTTTCAAGAATACGGTTGACGTGTTGTTGTGTTACGCCAATCCTACGTCCAAGCTCGGACTTGCTTATGCCAAGCTCATTGCGCCTCTTTTCAATCGCCTGCCCTACATGTACAGGACTAACTTTTATATTCATAGAGCCAATTCAAAAATGACAATTCAAACAGTGCCAAGCCATAATGCAACTGCATATACATTTACATGCCATACGTGCAATCATGCAAAGACTGTGTTTATGAATGCAAAGTTAAACATTAAACATTAAATATCAAAACATTATTGAGGAAAAGAATAATGCCAGAGGAATAAATATGGTGGCATTAAAATTAGTACTGCTTGAAATGCCAAACAAATAAAGGTGTAGAATTATATTATAGTTAGGACAATTATTGATTATCATGTAGGGAAAACCAAAGTATATGTGGCACATATAAACAAAAAGTGAGAACCATTTGAGTCCTCACCTTTTGAAGCTGCCAAATTTCGACAAAGTGTTATTGCATATTTACAGTTCAATGCATTTTCCCGGCTTGAATGTCTGGTGCTCATTATGGAACACATATCCCAATTGATTGCAGACGCATTGGGTGCCACCTATCTGAACGTCAATGTTGTAATGGGAATGTCCGTATATCCAATATTCTATGCCGCTGTCCTTTATATAATCCTCCAACTCAACAGTAAACGCCCCGTTGGCCTTGCTGCCTGCGAACTTTGGATGCAGCATCCGGAATGACGGGACATGATGCGTGACGACAATCTTGTGACGGGCCTTACTGTCCGCCACTGATTTACGGATAAAGTCCACACATTTCCTGCATTCATTGTTAAATTCAGCGGAAGTCAACAGCTCTCCTTTGTATAGAATCCGGCGGAAATCTGATATCACATTTTCGGTATAATACGCTTCTTCTAAAGGTATGCAACCCCACAAGGTCGAAATGACAATATCAGTATCTTCAATATGCACGATGCTGTTATAGTAGCTATGAACATTGGGGCGTATTTCCAGGCTGTATCCGTCTTCAAGCGAAGCTATGTCGTAATACTTGTAGAACTCGTGATTGCCCATACAGGCAATTACCTGCCGGTAATTCTCCGAAGCCCAGCTCCAAAACGGATGCTTGCCATAGTTCTCATCACCCAAATAGCCAATATCACCGGCCAGGACAAGTATATCACCAGTCACTTCCAAAGGGTGGCACTTGAGATAGCCGGCATTTTCGGCAAATTCAAGATGCAAGTCCGATGCGTATTGTATTTTCATGTCGTTCTTTATGATTTGACTACAAACAGCTCATTGAGCTGGTTCAATAACTCCGATACAAATTCTTCATCCTGCCCCAATGATGCCGCCAAAGAAGCAGACAGTTCGTTCCAATTTTCGCGTATAGAGCCTATAAAATCCTTGACACACCTGACTATTGCTTCCGGTGCTTCAACTGATGCGTCCTCCAGGATGACGATGTTTTTCAACACGTCCGAGCGGTGTTTGCGTATGTCCTTACTGTTTACATGCTTCCCGGCACGCTTGTCTGCAAGCAGGTTGAGATAGGCTTTGGCTTTCAAGGCTATTAGGGCGGCAGAGTCCGCATGACGAATCCCGTCTGTCAGCCGACTGTGCGTAATGGCGAAATGATAGAAATCGTCATCCATGATGATAGCACTCAGACTGGAAACCTCATCGCCGACAGGCAAAGGCTCAATGACGATTCCTTTGGGTTCTCCAAGTACATCCGGGTGACGGGAGAGCAGTTCTATCATTTCAGGATATCCATCCTTGCCGTCAACGAAACGGTATAATTCGTATTTTGGCGGTTCTCCCTCAATGTGCTTACGCTTTTCCGGCCTGTAGCCTGCTTCACGCACGAACTGCCAGAAGCGTTCTCCAAAAGCCTCTGTAATATTCTCTGCAATAACAATCATGTCTATATCGTGGGTGGCGCGTGGCCTGACTGCTGTTCCAGTCATTGCAATGTCACAGGCAGTTCCTCCAATCACCACATAATTGTCCGGGAATTCGGCAAATGCCTCACGAAACTTTTCTAATCCTTCCATTGTATGTCGTTAATCATTCGTTCAACTTCTTTTTCAATCCGTGGATCGTCATCGTTTCCCAAAGACAGGGCAAGCGACAGACGGTCAACCCATTCTTTATTTTCTTCCGCCATTTTTATAACAGGATATTTCCATACTTCTACGATAATTTTCCCATCAAAGACATTGGGACTATCGAAGGCTTCCGCAGACTTTAATGAGCGGTATTCCTTGCTTGTCAACATAAGCATTCTTTCAGGGTCAGGATTGAGCCATGTATAATGCGCCAAGGCGTTTATTCCACAGGCTGGATATTCCTTATCCGTGCGGATGCCTTCGCAGTAAAAGCGTTTTTCCAACGGTGAAATAAGCACCTGTCCAGCCTTTTTCCATAGCTCCATACCTTTGCACGGAAAACGCAGGATTTTTCTCCTTGGGCCATCCTGTATCTTTTCGCATAGACCTACGTCTTCCAGGCAGGTAATGCCCAAGGTCGTGCTTTCATACGAATAGGGAATCAGCCCGGCAATCTCCTTGGCCGAAAAGCCTTTGAGGCTTTTCACTTGCAGGTGGTACAGCAGGATATATTGAGCCACAGGTGTCAGGGCTGATGCCACTTTCCGGTCGCTTGTCTTTTCAAGTGCAATGAGCATGGGCAGGTGGGCATACCGGTCAGACATGACAAAGTACACCCCTTTGTCCGTCAACCTTTGCCTCTCGTATGTAGGCCCGGATTTCAGGATAAAGACAACGGGCAGTCCGGACAACGTTGTGAGCCTTTCCGCTGTTATCCCACATTCTCTTGGGGTAGGATTACCCTTTCTTGGTTGCAGAAACAGCATAGATATGCCTTCATATACACCCTCATAGAATGTATATGACAGTTTCTCCCCGACAGACACACCCTTCAACCGTTCTTTTCCACAAGGCGATATCCTTATTTTGCGATGCAAAATACTAATCTCATTTAATTCCATCTGCTCTATTTTAATTTCACATTAAAACGTAGCAAAATTAACAAAAACATTTTATATATCAACAACAGACACTATTTTATTTCGCCGATATAAGCAAAAAACATTGTTGTTTTATAAGTTCGGGGTGTTGCAAGCCGTGTTTTACGTCGAATGTATTTCTTAATATGCAAACTGTAGGTGAGGACTTTTGTTTCCTTTCTCTTGTTCAAACTTGCTTTCCAGCTTCAACTTGCTAGTATCTGTCACATTCCATTTTGTATCCTACAACACAACATCAAATGGTCAATGCGCTTAAATCTATACCGGGAATGGTAACGTCTGCATTCTTATCCTTGATAAGGAATCCCATATAAGTGGAACAGTCTGCACCTTAACATCCTTGTTCTTGAAAACTGTGACCATGTTTTTCGCCTTTCCGCCTCTCACTCCCACTTCCAGCATGACGCATTCACCCTTAAATCTCACCAGGAAGTTCATTTCAAGATCGCTATCCTTATGAAAACAATACGATTTCTATCCTCGGAGTTCTTCCTTCCGGCCAAAACTGTTTCTATTTTTTATAGTTAGCATTGGCTTGTTTCTTTTTCTCGGTGCAATTACACTTTTTCAAGTGAATATCATGCACGACATTACATTTTTTCAAATGAATATCGTCAACTTAGACTCATTTTCTCAAGCTATATGCCATTTCTACATTTATGGAAAAGAGTTTAAGGTACTACATATCAGCTTGAAGGTAGTAAAACCAGATTTTATGTACTTCCATGCTATAACAGACTTGTATGTCCTCCTTTACTTGCCCATCAATGTTATATCCGATTACTTCATTGTAATTCATTGCAAAAACGCAAGAACTTTACTTAATATATAATCATTATTTGGATATTTAGCAAACAATAATTAAACAAATATTTGGCTATATGATTTATTTGTTGTTATTTTGCAACTGCGATACATAGTGTCGTAACTGATAATTAAAATCGAACATAATAAATCAAGAGTTATGGCAGAAAATTTGGAAAAAATCCGCCCGGTGCTTACCGCACTCGAAATCGGAGACGAAGTGACTTTCCCTATTTCACGGTTGAAAAGCGTCCGAACACAGGCTTCCGAGCTTGGCGCCATCTTCAACCGCCTGTTCAAGACAAGGACAGACCGCGAGAACCAGACTATTACCGTCAAAAGAGTCAAGTAGCAATATGCCTTCATTTCAGTTTTTAGACCATCTGATTCCTTATGACACATTCCTGAATGACCTTGCTGCAAGGATTGTCAAGCTATTGAAAGCTGACCATGACGACCCGGAATATGTCAGCCAAAGGAAAGCGTACCAGATGTTTGGCCGCCGGAACGTCGAGAGGTGGAGGCGTCAGGGGAAAATCGTACCTTGCAAAAGGCCGGGAAAGGTTGAATACAAAACAGCCGAGCTGCGTTTTCTGCAACGGACTGTACAAGATTATTTTGATAATCAGCCATCGAGCAGCATAACAAACAAGAAAGGGAAATGAATTTATAAACTATTTTATGGCTATGTCAAACATATTATCAATGTGTAAAATGGTATAAAATATATGTATAATCAATGAAAGAGCTGAAGCCAACTTGTAATCCGGATGGAGTCTATTCTGTCAAGCGCACTTGCGCCGAGCTTGGCGTAAGTCATAAGACATTGCGTAAGTATAGGGAGAACGGCTACATCAAACCGGTCAACCCCGGCAATTCCAAGCGTCCTAAGTATTCAGGGCAATCCATTATCGAGTGCTGGCACACCTTGACTAAATTATGATCAGTGAAGCTACCATAAATAAAGTCAGGGATGTCGACATTGAGGACGTGCTGAAACCCTACGTCGGCCTTAAAAGGAAAGGCTCGTCGCTGGTCGGGCTGTGCCCTTTCCATTCGGAAAAGACACCATCCTTTGCCGTGTCGCCACAGAAAGGCTTGTACCACTGCTTCGGCTGCAACCGTGGCGGCGACGCCATCTCGTTCGTAATGGAGAAAGAGAACCTGTCCTTTACGGATGCGGTGGTGTTCATAGCCAAGCATCATGGCATTGCGGTTGAATACGTGGAAGAGGAACGCAGTGAGGAGGAAACGTCAGAGGCCCGGCACAAGGAGTCGCTGCTCATCGCCCTTGAGCAAGTCCAAAAGTTTTTCTACGGCAGTCTGAGGAAAACGGATGACCTTGAAAGCCGCCAGGCGCGTGACTATGCTTATGGCAGATGGCCGGATGAAACCTGTTCCGTGGCAGGGATAGGCTATGCCCCGAAAGACGGCAGCCTGTTCATGGACTATTGCCGCAAGTCATTCATAAGTGAGGAAGCCCTTTTCGAGCTTGGGCTGTTAAGGCGCAGTGAGGACGGCGGTGCTTACGCCATGTTCAGGCAGCGCATCATGATACCCGTCCGTGACAGGTGGGGGCGTGTCATCGCCTATACGGCACGGTACATCGGCACGAATCCCAAAGCCCCGAAATACGTCAACTCCGCCACAAGCCCCGTCTATTCCAAAGGGGATACCCTCTTCGGGATAGACAGGGCAAGCCGTGTCCGTAACTCAGACTACTTCATTGTGGTGGAAGGCGCACCTGACGTCCTTAGGATGCAGTCCGTCGGATATGACAACACCGTGGCCGCGCTTGGTACGGCATGGACGGACAACCAGTTTACACTGTTAAAGAAGTTCACTTCCGCGATATGTTTTGTTCCCGATTCGGACGTTGCGGATGGAAAGGCATACGGTCCCGGCTTTGAGGCCGTCATGGCAAACGGGGCTGCCGCCGTCAGAAAAGGCTTTCACGTGACGGTCAGGGAACTGCCGTTTGCCAAAGCCGTGATTCCTGATGATGAACTTCAAACCCAATACCCGGACGGAATACCTGATGGCGCATTAAGGGAAAGACCTGTCAAGAACGACGCGGACAGTTACATCCGCTCTAAGGAGGATTTCATCTCGCTTGATGAAAAGCACTTCATAGTCTGGTTGGCACAGAAACGGTTTCTTGTTGCTGACTCTTTGGTGGAGGAGCGCAAGTGTGTGGCGGAGATTGCCGACCTGCTCCGCTACGTGGACGACCAGCTCGTCTTTGACCAGTGCATAGAACAACTTTCAAGACTGCATGGCAAGGCGAAGCTGTGGCGCGATGCCGTAACGCAGGCACGTGGCGAAGCCCGAAAGAGGAAAGACAGGGCAACCCCGATGGACGAGAGGCAACGCGAGGCGGAACTCCTGCGCCAGTTCGGCCTGTTCGTCCGTGACAACTGTTATTACTCCACTCCCGATGATGACGGCGAGCCGGTAAGGATTTCCAACTTCATCATGGAACCGCTGTTCCACATCGAGGACGAGAGCAACGGCACGCGCATATTCAGGATGCGCAACATGTACAACGTCTGCCGCGTGGTAGAGCTGAAAGAATCAGAACTGTGTTCGCTGAGCAACTTCCAGCAGAAAGTCGGCTCATTGGGCAATTACGTCTGGCTGTCCAAAATAGACAAGCTCAACCGCGTCAAGGAATACCTGTACTCCAAGACCGACACTGCGGAACGCATAAGGAAATTGGGGTGGAATGCCGAGGAAGGCTTCTTCGCCTTCGGCAACGGCATACTGGACGGCGGCACGTTCAAGAAAGCCGATGACCTCGGGATAATCCGTGGCGTAAACGGCAAGGCGTTCTACCTGCCCGGACATTCCAAAATCTACCTCCACAACCCGGAGATATACCAGTTCGAGCGTCTGATGGTGCATGAGAACCGCAGCGGAGTGAAGCTCTACGACTATGTGTCGTTGCTTATGGATGTTTTCGGTGAGAACGCCACCGTCGCCTTCTGTTATCTGCTGGCCACCCTGTTCCGTGACGTGGTTTTCAAGCGTACAAGGCATTTCCCCATCCTCAACCTCTTCGGAGAGAAAGGCACGGGCAAGACCACCCTCGCCACTTCCCTCCAGTCCTTTTTCCTGCACGGCGTTGACCCTCCCAACCTCGGCGTGACTTCCGTTCCGGCCATGAACGACAGTGTGTCGCAGGCTGTCAACACCCTCACCGTGTTCGATGAATACAAGAACGACCTCGACATCCGCAAGATTGCCTACCTGAAAGGCCTTTGGGGAGGCGGAGGGCAGACCAAGAAAAACACAAGTACGGACGGCATGGCGGCGCAGACCATCGTCAGCACTGGCGTGGTGCTTTGCGGACAGGACAAGCCAACGCAGGACATGGCACTTTATACCCGTGTCCTGTTCCTCGCCTTTTCCAAGACCTCCTTCAGCCAAGCCGAGAAGAAACGCTATGAGGACTTGGTGGCGTTGTGCAACATGGGGCTGACACACCTGACTGTTGAAATCCTTAATCATAGGGAACTGTTTGAGAGGAACTTTCCGGAAATCTATTCCATCACCAAACGTGAGCTGGCCACGAAGTTGGGAAACGAAACGGTGCATGATCGCATCTTCGGGAACTGGGTCATACCGCTGGCCATGTTCCGCACATTGGAAACTGTCATCGACGTTCCTTTCAGCTATGCGGAACTGTTCGACATTTCTCTCAGGGGCTTGCGCAACCAGAACGAGTTGGCGCAGGAAAGCTCCGAAATAGCCGACTTCTGGAACATGCTGCAAGGCTTCCAAACATCAGGGAAGTGCATAGAGAATGCCCATTACCGCATAAGGTACATGAGGTCGTTCCGCCCGTTGTCATCAAAAGAGGCTATCGAATTCAAGGAGGCACGCCCCATTCTATACCTGAACACGGCAGCCGTTTCTTCGCTGTTCAGCAGCCGCAGCATGAACGCCACGGCCAACCGCTCCAACTGGTCAACCGTGATGTCTTACCTGAAATCGCAACAGTCGTTCCTCGGCTTGAAGCAGGACAGGTTCACCATTCTTCTGCCCAATGGTCAGCCGGACTACTCGGTCGAGTTTGTCAACAGCCAGCAGGTCAGGAAAGTCAGGGTCAACCGCCCGAAGGCTTTGTGCTTCGATTATTTACAACTTAAGGAAAACTTCGGGCTTGACCTTGAAACGGAAGTCGTTTCGGAAGAATTGTAATAATTGAGTAAAAGACAGACTTTAATATTACTAAAGGTGTTAAATTTGTAACATGACAGTCCATTACCCGTAATTTTTTTGCGGATGTATCTGTTTTTTTGTATCTTTGCAAGCATAAGTACTTAATGCTAAACATTATTAAATCATGCTTACAAGATTCGCTGTGAAGAATTACCGTGGATTTGCTGACAAAATAGAATGGGATTTGTCACATCCAAGCAACTATACCTTCAACTCCAACGCCATAAATAACGGTGTAGTGAAGAACGGAATAGTGTACGGTCCCAATGGGTCTGGAAAAACAAATCTCGGACTGGCTATTTTTGATATAGCGAACCACTTGTCCCACAAATGGAAAAAGCCGGACTACTATCTGAATTTTGCATACGCAGCAAACATTATCAAACCTGTAGAGTTCGAGTATACTTTCGTTTTTGGTGATGACATATTGAATTACAGTTACTCAAAGAAGGCAAAAGACCTGAAAGGCGAATTGCTAAGCGAGAAACTGCTACTAAACGGGAAAGAGCTGGTATATAAGGATGCGGACGAACTTAGAATTGCGGAAGAGTTCGCCTTGTCTGACGCGGCTATCAATAGTTTGAAGACAGGTGCAAACAACATCTCCATCATTAATTACTTGGTGGGTACTGTCCCATTGACCAAAGGCCATGCGATTTTGCGGCTTAAGGACTTTGTCGAAAATATGCTTTTTTTCAGAAGCCTGGACTATAGAGAATTCATCGGCTTGAAAGAAGGAGGTAGCAATATCGAAGAATACATCATTAAGAATGGACTGACAGAAGATTTTGCTGAATACCTGAAAGCAACCAGCCAGCAGGAATTCTCGTTTGCGAAACCTACAGAAGGCGACAATGTATTGTATTGCGTAATCGGTGGGGTTAAGATACCTTTCATGTGGGTGGCATCAACCGGCACATTGAACCTGGAACTGCAATATTATTGGTTGAAAGAAATGGGCAATGCTACATTCGTGTTCGTGGACGAGTTTGATGCTTTTTATCATTACGAACTTTCATATACCATTTGTAAGTTACTGTTCAAGGGCGAACATCAGGCGTTCGTGACAACCCACGATACATTTCTGCTGACAAACGACCTGTTGCGGCCTGATTGTTTTTTCATTCTGAAGAACAATAAAATTAATGCGATCTGTGACTTGACGGACAAGGAACTCCGCTTTGGTCATAATTTGGAAAAATTATATCGAGGGGGAACATTCGGCGTATGATCTTGTTTGTGTTCGAAGGTTTGAAAGCCGAACCGACAGTATTCGGCTCGTTGGAAAAACTTTTCCTCTCGGGAGAAGAGGTAAGGATGGTGAAATGCAGTCATGACCTGCCGACGCTATATAAGAGGTTGAAGAGTAACGACTTTGACCTGTTCCGCTCATTGCCATTAACAGAAAACGGTATTGATGTGCCTGATGGAATACGACTTGACACAATGTTCTCTCAGATATTCCTCTTTTTCGATTATGACTTTCAAAACCGGATAGGTCTTGAGAATGTGAACACGATATTGGAAGAGATGCTTGGATTTTTTGACAACGAGACCGACAATGGCAAATTATACGTAAACTATCCGATGATTGAGTCTCTTAAATATACTAAAACGCTGCCTGATGCCAACTATTGGAAGTACACCGTAACAAGACAGACTTGCGTCGACCATAAATTCAAGGGTGAGGCGGAAACGTTTGCCTATACTGAGGCAAAAGGATATAAGTTTATCGACCTGTCAAAAACCAATGAAAGCGAGGTGAGGAACAATTGGAACCTGTTGAAGGCACAGAACGTGTGCAAAGCCAACTATATCGTATCAGGTGAAAATGTATTGCCAGAAGACAAGGATACAGTCAGTCAAGATGCCATATTTAAAGCACAAAAGGAAAAATATGTTTGCGCAAATGACGAAGTGGCAATATTAAATTCGTTTCCTATATTCATTCACGATTATCTGAAATAAAAACAATATTGTTGGATTAGCAACTTTTTAACAATCCATCAATATTTCGCGTTTGTTGCGCATTTATTCAGTCAATCAAATAGTATATTAACAGTACTACAGCGACAGACCATCAAGAATGCAAAAACAGTACTGGTTGAAATTTCAAAGGGGAATCCAGCGACGGAAGAGTATTCCACAACCGTATATTTGCTTGTAGAGAAACTGAATAAATATATTTGAGGCATCACAATAGCATATAGAAGCAGTCGATTTTCATGCTGCACTAAAATCCAGACATACTAATACATAAACGTCTGGATTTTTTTATTTTCAAACCCAATCATAATAGCTTGACATGACATACAATAACCAACTATGGCAGAATGTATTCAAAGCTCCTCTTTTCGACACAAATCTTCGAAGAATAATATGCACACATTTTGGGGTTGACAGTGTTGACAAACTATAAATTCCAATATACCAATCACTTTCATGAAAAGGTATGCGTTGACAAACGTTGACAAGCGTTGACAGATTTGGGAAAATCCGAAAATCCATAGCTAAGTGTTGACAAAACACGATACATATATAATTATTCTTTTTTAGTTAAAGAAAAAGATAAAGTATTGTATAACAGTAATTTGCGAACAATATTTCTCGTGTGTCTTTGCCCCTTTCAACCTTGTCAACGCTGTCAACCCTGAAACATATACCCTTTTTCATTTTCAAAAAGTATTTTTCCGCTTGCCCGCCTTTGGCACGAAAGTGGAATAACAGCAAGTCCACGAAATCCGTCATTTTCCAATGAACTTCCTCATCTTCCAATGTCTAACGTCTTGCATGGCATCCGTCCGCCGGTTATCTTTATGGCCAAAAAGGACTAAGACATGGACTTATGCAAGTTGTTTGGTGAAATCATCCCTGAAGGAACATACTCGGTGCGTGAAGCTGCACGTTACCTCGGCGTACACCGCTGCACCATATACGCCTATATCAGCCACCCCGAAAGGCCATTGCCATTCAGCAGGGCGGAAGGCAATGCGAGGCGTCGCTTCCTCGGCAAAGACCTGATGGTCTTCAAAAAGAACGGCATCCCGAAGAAAGGACGCAAGCGCAAAAGCTCCCAATAGTGATACAGGCGTGCAAGAAAAGCCAGCCACATCCGCATAGGATCCGGCAGGCTTTTTCTTTTCACGCACATCAAGCCGTCAGGCAATCCCCCTGATTGCTTCAAGCAGTCCGTACACCATTTCCTCCGCCTTTTCCATGTCGGCTACAATATCCTTGATGTGGTAAGGCGCACCACGCCGTCCGTGTCCGTCCTTGCCTATCCACAGGCTCGCCTCATAGTCTGGGTCGAAGCCCTCGTAATAGTCCTCAATGTCATCTGCCAGGCTGTCGATGCTGTTGCTTTTCATCGAAGCCGAAAAGCCGAAGTCCTGCCCTGCAGGCGTGAACTTGCAGAACTCGAAGATTACATCCTTGCCTTGCCTGTCGGCACGTACTTCCCAACCGTTGGTTTCGCAGCACTTCATTACTGCGTCAATGTTGATATTCGTATTCATCGTTTGGTCTGTTTATGCCGTCCGCAGTCATGACAGCCACGGACGGCGTATTAGTAATTGTTTATTTTCCGAATTCCGCAAGAAACCGTTGCAAACGATAGTCCTGCAAATTTTTGAGCTTTGTCGGCTGGTAGTTCTCCTGCCGCCTTACTTGTAGCTTGCCAAGCCCTTTCGCCGTGAGGTCAAGCGTCACGTCCGAAAGCTCGTTAAGCGAGAAGTAGCCGTACCCGTCCTCCATAAGCCCTACGACAATGCCATAAAGGATAGTGTCGTTCCCCTGCACTTCTCCCTCAAGTATGAACCACCGTACCGAGCCAAGCGCAAAAATGGCCACGCAGACGGCTTCCTTTCCCCTGCCGTCCTGCGAGTAAAGGGGATAGCCTTTCAAGGCTTCCTCCAACTGGGGTGCCATCAGCCTGCACATATCAGCAAAGTTTAATTTCATCACCATACACCTCTATCTCCGCACCGCTTGTCAGCCGCACGATGAAGCCCGTGTCTGTCAGTGCAACCACAATGCCATGACGGTAGCCGCGCCACGGCTTAATCAGTTCACATTCCCTGCCGTATTCGGGAAAATCAGTATATCCAGTCATATTCAAATGTTTTGAAATTGTTATTTATACATGTTTTTGATGTCAGACACTTGCCTGATAATAAATCTGCGGTTCTGACGAAACATTGTAGATGTAACTGCCACACCTTACCAAAAGGCAGTCCTTGCCGTAATACAGCCTTTTCATGCCCCTTACGCTTCCGCTTCGGTGGAAGTTCGGAAAGCGGTCGATGCCTACCCTTTCCCCTTGTTCGATTGTAATTCTTCTTACACGCATACTCCGATGTCTTGAAAGTTGATGAAATTAAGTTCTTTTCCCTTTTGTGAAGCCTTTCCGGGCTTCGTGGCAGGGCAACCTTTTCCGTGCGTGGAACCACTGCGGACGACAGGGAGGAAAAGACAAGTGTGAGGCGAGAGGGCGCGGACGGAATGCCTAAATTTCCAAGGCACGCGGAAATTTGCGGAAGGCTGCCGTCAAGCCCTCCCGACGAAAGCGCAGCCGGCACTTGGCGTTCCCTCCCGTCCGCAGTACCTTTGCACGGAAAAAGCGTTGACCGCCATGAAGCACGGACACCTGCTGCCAAAAGAAATGCCATTAAAGATTCCCTTTGGCTATGCCATTACGGCAGTTTGCCTATGAAATGGCGCAGCCACAAGCATCCCTTTCATAGCCGGCAATGTGGCAAATCCTTAGTTGCGCCGGGGCGTAACCATGGATTTGCCTCTTTGTCGGCGGATACGGTCTTGCCGTAAATACGGAATGAAGATACCGGCTTGGTTTGTTTGGTGCCAATGGCACGGAGCAGGCAAGCCGCTACTGTACCCCAATCGACATCTGGCACGCCATAGTGACCACAAAATCCGAACAATTCCCATTATCTCCCCCATTCTCCAATGTTTGACGTATTGCAAGCCCTACGTCTTGGGCTTACCTTTATTGCGGTCAGAATATGCGCTGTCACCATATATAACAATGTGGTAAGGCCATACCGCTATCATGCCAAACGACAGACCCAGATCCGGAAACGCCCTGTTGCCGCAGTCTTTCCAATAGGTGTGCCGTCTTGGGGCGCAAAACGATGCATATTACGCTCCAAAAGACGCCCTTTCGCAACGTAAAACGCTACCTTTTACAATGCGCACGTTCACATGGGCATTTATTTGTCGCCGACATTAGATAAAGAACAATAAAACATTGTACCATGACATCGATAAAACTAAAATTCAGGCCGTCAACAACGCCGGGCAAGGAAGGCTCATTGGTGTTCCAGCTGATACACGGACGCTCTGTGCGCAGGATAACGAGCGAGTATAAAATCTTCGCCGAAGAATGGGATGAAACCGCAGGGAGGATAGTCCTGCCCACACCGTCATCGCCACGCTACTTCCACCTCGTTTCGGCAGAGTCTGCCCTGCAATGGGAAATGGACAGGCTAAAACGGATGGTGGAGGAAAGCGAAAAGGCAACCGGCACGGTAAATCTTGATGAAATCGTCGCCAACTTCTCGCCCAGCCTTGACGCGCAGGATAGCGTATTCAACTTCATACGCGGACAGATACGGCACAAGAAACAGCTTGGCAAAGTGCGCTCAGCCGAGACCTACCGCTCAACGCTCTACAGCTTCATGCACTTCCGTAAGGGCATTGACCTGACGTTCGACATGATGGACGATGGGCTGATGGAACTCTACGAGGCGTGGATGCTGAATGCAGGACTGACACGCAACACCACCTCTTTCTATATGCGCATCCTGCGCACCAATTACAAGATGGCCGTCGAGAAAGGTCTCACGCCCGACCGTCACCCGTTCAGGCACGTCTATTGCGGCATGGACAAGACAGTGAAAAGGAGCATAACTTTCATTGAAATCAAGAAAATCAACGACCTGGACTTGTCACGAAGCCCAAACCTTGACTTCGCGAGAGATATGTTCATGTTCAGTTTCTGCACGCGCGGAATGTCTTTCGTCGACATGGCGTACTTGAAGAAAACCGACCTTGATAACAGTTGCCTTACATACCGCCGAAAAAAGACGGGACAACTTCTTACGATGGAATGGACCTGTCAGATGCAGGACATAATAAGCAAGTACAAACCAAACAGTACAAGATACCTCTTGCCAATCATCATACGCGAGGACGGGAGCGAGCGCAGGCAGTACCAAAACCAGATGAGGAAAATCAACCGACAGCTGAAGGAAATAGCACGCATGGCAGGACTGCCGCTGCCGTTGTCAATGTACTACAGCCGGCACAGTTGGGCTACCATCGCACGCGGCAAGGACATTCCGCTGTCGGTCATCAGCGAAGCCCTCGGACACGATTCGGAAACTACCACGCAGATATACCTCGACTCGATAAAGTCAAGCGAAGTGGACAAGGCAAACCGTATGATTTTGGAGGGGCTATGATGCAAACAACTGTTTCACTAAAATGGACTTCTCCTTATATGAGATGGATATTTTCGTGAAACATCTAAATTCCAACAACTTACAGGACTTACGTGAAAATATTCCGTCAACAAATTGACAAATCCATTGCCGCTTCATAAAAAATAATCGCAAATAAACTTGCCAAAATACTTGATGTTTAATTATTTTTGCTACCTTTGCAACAGAATATCCATCTCATATAAGGAGACGGACAAGAATCCGTCATGAAAATCAATGCCAACACAAACGCTATTATGAGTAGTGACGGAGATGGAGCAATCTTATGGAATTAAGGGAAGCCGACAGCTTTGTTTTCGTAACTGCTTGTCATTGTGAACTTTACGATGGCTTGCAGGATTAGAAGAAATGCCCCTGTCTGAAAAATGAACGAATCACGACCACAGGATAAAGACCGCCATTCAACGGCAGTCACCGCTTCTTCGGATGGGAATGACTGTCTTCAATGGTTCGTCATGCGCGACCTGAAAAGGCAGAACGCCAAGCTGCCTGCATACAAGCTCTTCAAGGGCTTGGGGATAGAAGTCTTCACACCTATGGTGTGGAAAGTATCCGTAAAGCACGGCAAGCGATGCCGTGAGGAAGTGCCATTCCTGCAGGATTTGCTTTTCGTGCATGCCATGCGCCAGGCCGTTGACCCCGTGGTGGAGAAACACAACACCGTGCAATACCGTTACGTGCGCGGCGGCTACAAAATCCCCATGACGGTGAGGGAAAGCGACATGCAACGCTTCATCCATGCCGTTGAGTCAACCGAGAATCCACGTTATTTCACGCCAGAAGAAATATCCCCCGGCATGGTCGGACGGAAAGTGCGCATTGTAGGCGGCCCACTTGACGGCTATGAAGGGCATTTGCAGAAGATACAGGGGGCACATACCAAGCGGCTGTTTGTGGAGCTTCCCAACCTCCTTGCCGCTGCCGTTGAGGTGCGGCCCGAATACATACAGCTTATTTAATTAAGAGTTAAGAATGAAGAAATTACCGATGCAGGTAATGCCCTTAACTTCCAACGAGCGAAGCGAGTGATAACTTCATTTAACTCCTTTAACTTCTTGAAAAAGTGTACACGATAGAAGAATTCACATACCAGTGGAAACGTCTTCACCATCCGTCCATGAACGTGGACAGTGATGTGGCATTCTTTTATGAAATCTATGCCGGGTTGCACCGTTTGATGGAACATGATGCGACGTGTTTCGATGAGCAACTTATCCTTTCCTTGCTGCTCTATACGGAGAATACCATCGCCGTCGGCCTTGACGGCGTTTACGAATACAGGTACCGCTGTGTGGGCAATGTGGTGTTCAAATGGTGCGACAGTCTGGACATGGACGCAGAGGCCACATCGAAAGTGGACAACCTTGTTTCACAAGCCGTGGCAGACGCTCCTTGCAGCGCATTGAGGCAATGGATGACGGAAAGTGTGCTGTCTGGCGACTTCATGCGTCTGGGCGGAATGCTGGCCTGGTTTCCATGCGAGGACCAAGTGATGTGGCGTATCTTCCCTGACTTGCGCTTCAGGGAAATGATGTTCAGGCGGCTTACGGGGGATTGGCAAACGGCAAGGCAAATGCTGTGGGCAGACCTTGCCTTCAATTGGCGTGACAAGCGTGGCGATACCTTGGTGGATACCATTGCCAAACAGTTCCGTTATGAAACGGCTTTTGTAGAAGGAAAGGAAAAAGACTTATTGAATGAAGCGGCAGGAATTCTTGATTCTATCCGTACCGAGCGGCTGGACACTTACACGGTCATGGAGAGAAAAGGCGGACAGACACTTACTTTGCGTCACAGGAACGGTCGTATATTCCATAATGTGATTTTTCCAATGCCCGTTCCAGGGAACGTGCAAGGCCCTAGCCTCGCCGCCCAGCTTGTCACGTATAATGGCAAGACCTACATAAACGGTTCGGCAATGTGGCTCAACAAGGAAGCCATGCCGATATGGAACGGCGAAACCAACTGGAACGACATCCTGCGGAAAGAACAGGACGCTGCAAGGCTCACTTATTTCACCACTGCATTCGGCAAGCGGATAAACTTATACGAAGATCTGTACACCGTACCGGAAGACCCGGAGGAAGCCTATTATGCCGACATGGGCATCCATTTCGACGAGCCGAACATCTTCGACTTCCTGGAACAGTTGAAGCCGTCAGGTTCGGTTGGTGGAACGGTAAAGTGACAGTCAGGATAGCTAATCGACAGGTAAAAATTGTAACAGAAAGTGGATAACAACAGACAGAAGGATTTACAGATGATGGCGATTCCCGTTCCCATACAAGAGAACGCAGATTTTGGTTTCATCACCTATGCCAACTCCCGCGTTGAGAAACTGCAGGACGAGGGGCGTTACGACGCTGCGAACAAGCTGAAAATGTATCTTAGGAAGTTCGTCACCTATTTGGGCAAGAACGAAGTGCCTTTCAAGGATTTCGATGCCCTGTTGATACGCAACTACCATACCTGGCTGGAGAACCAGAAGTTGGGGCGCAATACCATTTCCCTGTACATCCGCAACCTGAAACGGGTTTATCGTCTTGCTGTGGATAGCGGACTGACTGATGAATGTCATCCTTTTGAAGGCATGGATGTCAGTTACCATATCAAGAGCAAGAAATACAGGAACAGGCTGACCCCGAAGGAAATAATGCAACTGTGTTACATGGACGTAAATGGCCTGCACCACTCCACCCTATTCGCTCGCGACCTCTTCCTCTTCGCTGTGTTCACCAAAGGCATGGCTGGCCGGGATTTGTTCTACCTCACCAAGGACAATATAAAAGACGGAATCCTCACCTATACTTCGAAAGTGAACGGCAAGAAGGAAACCGTCCGTATGACCACTTTCCTGCAAGAGATAGTGGACAGGAACGTCCAGCCCGACACTCCTTACCTCTTCCCGATTATCACGGCGGAGGATCCCAAGGAGCAATGGCGGCAACATGACGCGGCCATCCACAGCATCAACTGGAATCTGAGGAAATTAGGACGGATAATCGGGCTTCCCTTTCCGTTGAACCTGACCGTCGCGAGGCATTCATGGGAAAGCCTCGCAGGGGATGTGAAGATAAGCGAACTTTTATGAAGTTAGCAGATTTTATTAGGAATAGCAAAGTGAATAAGGCATCGATAAGAGATGTGAGCAAGCAAATGTTCTACCGAATGGAAACGGACTTGCAGGAACGCTGCAAGCCGGAAGAACGTATGTTTGCCCTGCATCCCGATGAAGACCATATCATCGTTTCGCACGTCTTGTTCATGAGGATGAGCAAGACGTTGGCAAACAGACTTCAAAACCTGAAAAGCCTTTACCTCTTGCGTAAATACGAAGAAGAGATGCTAGCGGCATTCTCACCAAATCCGAAGATCTTCCCGAACTGTTGCGCTATTGCAATCTTATTACGGCAATGATATGGCCAATTAATGTATTGGATTTTGACCACAAATGTTAAAGATTGTGCGCATAGTCAAAATATTACACCTATGTCGAGTAATACACATTAACAACACAGGCTGTAACTCGTTTGCTAATGGGATTTTTTGATGAAAACTTCATATGTGGAATAAGGAGAATAAAGCAAACGATTAACCTTTTTACGGAATGATACCGCTTGTTACGAAGAACATCGACGGCGTACGGCAAGATAATAGAGTTTTTACCGTAACTATTTTTTACAAGCACCGAACACTGATGGCAGCTTTCTGGCCATGCCGTTTTTGCAACGTTTATCCGGCACTCTAGTACTGGCTGCCATCTTTTTACCAATATTCTCTTTTCTATATGTCGAATACTTCAGAAAATAACAAACGCATCGCAAAGAACACGCTGTTGCTTTACTTCCGTATGCTGTTCATGATGGTCGTATCGCTCTATACGAGCCGAGTCGTCCTCAATGCACTCGGTGTAGAAGATTTCGGTATTTATAATGTAGTAGGCGGTGTGGTAGCGATGTTCTCCATGCTCTCCGGTTCATTGTCCGCCGCAATCACACGATTCATAACTTACGAACTGGGAACCGGTAACAAGGAAAAACTGAAAAAGATATTCTCTTCCGCCGTGACTATCCAGTTAGGATTGGCTCTATTGGTTATCCTGCTGGCGGAAGCAATCGGGGTATGGTTCCTAAATGCAAAAATGAACATTCCGGCCGACAGAATGATTGCCGCTAATTGGGTATTTCAGTTTTCCATTGTCACTTTCGCCGTTAATCTCATTAGCGTACCTTATAATGCCAGTATCATCGCTCATGAACGAATGTCAGCCTTCGCATATATCAGTATTTTAGAGGCATCTGGAAAATTAGCGATTGCGTTTCTGATCATGGTTTCACCCATTGACAGACTGATATTCTATGCCATTCTCATGTGTGCGGTTGCATTAATTGTACGTTTTACTTACGGCGCATATTGCAAGCGTCATTTTGAGGAATGTACTTATCATTTTCGATTTGATAAGGAACTGTTGAAGCGTATGTTCAGTTTTGCAGGATGGAACTTTATCGGTGCGACTTCTGCTGTATTGCGTGATCAGGGAGGCAATATTGTAATTAACCTTTTCAGTGGACCCACAGTTAATGCGGCACGTGGCATAGCGTCTCAAGTAAATAATGCGATAAACGGTTTTGTTATGAACTTTATGACTGCATTAAATCCGCAGATAACCAAGTCCTATGCAGCAGGTAACCTCGAATATATGATAACATTAATTTACCAAGGGGCACGGCTTTCATTTTATATGCTCTTATTGCTTTCATTGCCAGTTTTAGTCAATACACATTATATATTAAGTCTTTGGTTAAAGGTCGTTCCAGACCATACGGTGCTATTTGTCCAGTTGGTACTATTGTTTGCCATGAGCGAATCTATATCACACCCTTTGGTTACGGCAATGCTTGCAACTGGAAAGATACGCAATTATCAACTTGCAGTAGGAGGATTGCAATTATTGAATCTTCCTTTATCATATATATTTTTACGAATTGGGATGTTTCCAGAGATAGTGATTGTTATTGCTATTGTCATCTCACAATGCTGCCTTGTAACACGGTTGCTTATGTTGCATAAAATAATAAGATTGTCAGTTAGAACATATCTGAAAAAAGTATATGCAAATATACTATTAGTAACTATTATCTCATCTTTTTTGCCAGTTTTAATTGCGAATAAGATAGAAGAAACTTTCTTGAATTTTATTATACTTTGCCTTATTGCAATAGTCTGTACTGGAGTTTCTGTCTATTATGTGGGGTGTAACAAAACCGAAAGGCAATTCGTATGTAACAAAATTAATGCAATAAGAACTAAACTAAATAAGCGATAAAGAACATAAAAATAGTGATTATATAACTTGTCAAACAGAATGATGAATCATTTCCATAACTAAAAATAATAAAATGAAAGTATGCATATTAACATTTGCTGTTACAAATAACTATGGAGCAACATTACAGTGTTATGCTTTGTCTAAATTTATACAGCAACAGGGGCATGAAACCATTATTTTAAATGTTCCGCTACAAAGAGCTGGTGCACCACGTTATAAGGTCAAACTTATAAAACGCATAAAGAATAAAATACATAAAATTCTTTTTAAGAATGTATCAAATGAACGTTATCATAGAACAAAAGAACAACTGAGACAAGACAATAAATATGCTGAACAAAATATGCAATTGTTTGATGTCTTTAGGGAAAAATACTTCAAAAACATAACACATCCATATATTAATGAGATTGATTTTGTAAAGGATTACCCCAAAGCCGATTTATATATAGTAGGTAGTGATCAAGTATGGAATTTGTGGGTCACAAATTACCAATACCCCATATTCTTTTTATCCTTTGTTAAAGAGGGATGTAAAAGGATTTCATATGCTGCTTGTATGGGTGGAGATAGAAATTTTCAGTTCCGCAAAGATGAGTTGGAAAAGATGGGGACTCTGTTGAATAAATTCGATGCGATTTCTGTTAGAGATAGTACAAGTATTAATATATTGGAACGACATTTCAATATATCTGCCCAACAGGTGTTGGATCCTACATTTTTAGTTGATTCTTATGATGAATTACTTGCCGATTCTAATATAGATGCGTCAGGTTGTATGTTTAATTTCAAATTTATCATTAATGATGCATGGGTAGAAGTGATTAAACTCATTTCTTCTGAATTGAAATTGAAGATAAGAATGGATACTTGTCTTATCCCGATAAAAGGTCTGCCTTTTCATCCGCTATGCAGTGTGCAAGATTGGCTAAAGTTGATAAAAACATCTGATTTCGTATTCACAGATTCTTTCCATGGCATGGTATTCTGTATTCTATTCAAGAAACAATTCATTGCAACTCCATCATATAAAGGAGGTGAGGAAAGATACATGGATTTGGCGGCCAAATTGGGATTGGAGGACAGAGTATTCTCAAACGTTAATGATGTTCTTGCCTCTAAGGTGTGGACAAAAAAAATAGATTATGAAAACGTGTATGAAAAATTGGAATCTATGCGTGATGTATCGCGTTCATTTTTAATAAAACAATTATGCAAATGAAAAATATCTTAAGAAAATGTAAATACACATCCAAAAGCTTCATTTTCAATGTCTTTTTACCCATAGTATTTTTTCTAAAAACACATCCAAAGACAAAGAAAAAATACTATCTCTCAATATGTGCGATTTTCAAAGATGAAGCTCGGTATATGAGGGAATGGATAGAATATCATCGCTTATTGGGAATAGATCACTTGTATTTATACAATAATTTTTCCTCAGACAATTATATTGAAATTCTTAAATCATATATTGAGGAGGGATTTATTACACTTACTAATTGGCCTTATGAAATGGCGCAGATTTCAGCTTACCAGCATTGCTATGACAATTTTAAGAATGAGACATACTGGTTGGTATTTATTGATCTAGACGAATTTATTTGTCCAAAATATGAAGTAGACATAAAAAAATGGATTAAGCCATATGATAAATATCCTTCCGTAATCATGTATTGGTTAATGTTTGGTACAAACGGGATAATTGAATATAACCCAAATAAATTAGTAATAGAACAGTATACATGTTCTTGGAATGACATCCGAAATGTTGGAAAAATTGCGCTAAATACAAACTATGTACCAGTCAAAATGTACCATCATTATATTGTATGTTGGTTGGATTTTTTAGGATTAAAAATAAAAGTGCCCTCAATTAATGAATCATATCACTTTGTGTTCAATTACGATACTCATAAAGTTCCTAAAAGAAATACCATTCAAATAAACCATTATTGGAGCAAGTGTATTTCTGAATATATCAAAAAAATAGACAAGGGTGATATGTTCGATAAAGCACATGATGAAATCAGAAAGAAAATGGACTTCTTTTATTGGCATGAAAATCAAAATGTCAAAGAAGAAAAAACAATATTCCGTTTTATTGCTCAACTTAAAATGGCGATAAATAATATAGAACTAAAATTCAAATAACATAAATACTCAAAACTTATGCGAGTTCTTTGGTTCTCAATAAATTCCGCTTGCTATAGTTCTAAGTTAACAGCTACCTATAATGGAGGGGGATGGATATCTTCTTTAGAGAAAATTATAAAGAGACATTCAGATATTCAGCTCGGAATAGCATTTGAATATAATTCATCAAAATTTAAAGATACGATTGACAATGTGGATTATTATCCAATTAATGTTTGTTGCAATCGTAAGGAAAAACGCAGAAAGGAGTTTACAATCGCTTATGAAGAAAATTTGATAATCCCTGAATGTCTAAAGATTATTGATGACTTTAAACCGGATATAATCCAATGTTTTGGATCAGAATGGTGCTTCGGTTTGGTGGCTAATTATACTGATATTCCTGTCATTATTCATATGCAGGGGTCTATGCCATCCTATTACAATGTGTTATATCCTCCAAGATACTCAAGATGGAGTAAAATACATTATGACCTTCTTCATTTTAATATAAAAAATATTATCCGTTCACTATATGGAGAGAAAAAGAGTAGGCAACGCAAAGAACGCGAAATCAGGATATTAAATTCGAACCGTTATTATTTCGGACGGACAGATTGGGACAAGGCCATCGTAAAACTGTTTTCACCAAATTCAAAATATTTTGTATGCAACGAGGCTTTACGGGATGCGTTTACTTATACGACAGAACATTGGCAACCGCATGACAAAGATGAAATAACAATATGTACCACAGGAAGTGGAGGACTATGGAAAGGATTAGATGTCATACTAAAGACGGCTAATTGCCTAAGGAAATACACGGATTTGAAATTTAAGTGGATTTTAATTGGAGGCATTCAAAACAAGGGATATATTGAATGGATGGAGAATCTTTCATTTACAGATAATTACATTGAATTTGCTGGCATATTGAATGATGTACAGATTAAGGAAAAATTATTAGCTTCAGACATGTATGTCCACCCCGCATACATAGATAATAGTCCCAATGCACTTTGCGAAGCTATGCTTTTAGGTGTTCCTTGTATAGCTAGCTATGTGGGTGGCATCCCTTCTATCATTCAAAACGAAGTGTCGGGCTTATTAGCTCCAGCAAACGAGCCGTATTATTTGGCAGAAAAAATATATTGGCTTTCAAAGAATAAAATGTTGCAAAAAAAATTGTCTATTGGCGCAATGAATATAGCAAAGGAACGTCATTCGCCTAAGAATATTGAAAGAGATTTAATTACAGTCTATAGAACTGTGACTAGAATGTAAGTCTGCCTATTGTTGAGGACTATTCATATAATAAACTATCTAAAAATGGTCTATAGTCTATTTGTAATATTTACGATTATAATATTGTATATATATCATGTCGGTAATTGTAGAAATCAGAAACTGATTGATTTAATATTCTTTTTAATATGGGTAATATTTGCTATAGAATATTACACGACAAAAGATTATCCTGTATATTATAAAGGTTTTTATGCCTTGAATTTAAATGAAAACTGGGAACCTATTTACAGGCTATTAATCGCTATTTTCCAGCCATTGGGATTTATTGTATTCAATGCTTGTGTTGCAGCTTTTGAGATTTTCACATTATGCTTTTTTTTCAAGAAAATAGTTTCCCCACATTATAGATGGATATCCTTATGCGTTCTAATTCTTGACACAAATAATTTATTCCTGCTAATGAATTTTAAAAGGCAGTTCTTTGCAATGATGGTTGCCTTATGGATTATCCACTTTTTGTTATATTCCGTCCATAAGTATAAATACATTCTTGCAGCATTAGTCTTTTTATGCGCCATAAACATTCATTCATCGGCTTATATAAGTATAGGCTATTTTGCGTTACCATTGTTTAAACGCAGGTTAAATAAGCCTGTTATTGCAGTAATATTGCTTATCTATATAGCAAGCATTGGTTTTGCGTTATCTTCTTTCTCGGATCAACTGATGTGGCTATTGAATGCGACAGGAAGTAATTCTGATTATTATGATGCATATATATTACAGCAAGCTGATTATGAAGGAACAAGCAGTGGCTTCGGTTTTTTTAGCATACTGAGTAATATTTCATTGTTGCTTTTATTATTAATATATAATAAAGACTTTGATGAAAGACAATATAAATTCTTACTATGTTCTGTATTAAGTTTTATTTTATTGAACATATTAAAAGGGAACTTTTATAGATTGAATCTATATTACTCAATCTTCAACATATTCACTATTTCTATTTTACTACAAATATTAAAAAACAAAAAGAAACAGTATTTATATACATATATGCTTTGCCTTACTTTGGCTGTTCCTGTCAAGTCTTACTATAATGCGTTCTTATCGGACAAGATCACGTTCATGACCATTAAATACAAACATTTTTACACTATATTTCATTCCAATCCTGATAAAAAAGACTATTTGTTTTAATTATGGAAAAGAAAAAAGCGCGTGTCATCGCATTTTATTTACCGCAATATCATCCAACCCCAGAGAATGACAAATATTGGGGGAAAGGATTTACTGAGTGGACAAACGTAGCCAAAGCCAAACCTTTATTTCGTGGACATTATCAACCAAGAATCCCAGCGGACTTGGGTTTTTACGATTTACGTCTACCAATAATTCGCGAACAGCAAGCAGAATTGGCAAAGGAGGCAGGCATTGAAGGCTTTATGTATTGGCATTATTGGTTTGGCAATGGCGTTATGACATTACAGGACATTTTTGAAGATGTTTTGTCATCAGGAAAACCAGACTTTCCATTTTGTTTAGGTTGGGCTAATCATTCGTGGAGTAATAAAACATGGACTAAGAGTAAAGCTTTTCAGAAAGACACCATGATTTTTGAAATGAAATATCCAGGAGAAACGGATTGGATTAATCATTTCAATTATTGTCTTCCAGCATTTAAAGATAAGAGATATATAACTGTTGACGGGAAACCATTATTTTTTATTTGGAGTGCCAAAAGTATGCCAGACTGCAAAAATTTTATTGATAAGTGGCGTGAACTTGCACTAAAGGCTGGATTAAAAGGAATTCATTTTTGTACAATACGATACGGTGCAAACACAACCATTAATGAATTGAAAGATTTAGGCTTTGATTCGATTAACAACACCATGCAATATGAAGCAGAAAATAAAGCTCTAGGTCTTGTTCTTTTTAAGAAAATACGTGCATTGTTTACTCGTTTGACACGAGGCGCAGTACTAAGGAAATATGATTATGGCCAAATAATAAAGAATCTTTCCTCGGAAGATAATAGGGGTGAGTACATATTCCCAACTATTATTTCTGGATACGATAGGACAGCACGTGCTGGACGATTGGCCACTATATATCACAAATTCACACCTGAAAATTTTGACAAACATATAAAAAAAGTATTGGAAGAAATTGAAGGTAAAAAAGATAATCACAAAATAATTTTCTTAAAATCATGGAATGAATGGGCGGAAGGTAATTACGTTGAACCTGATTTAAAATACGGTCATGCTTTTTTAGATGTACTTAGAAAAAATCTTTTATGAACAACCTCTCTTAGTATATTCAAAATCTATTCATTAAGCTAACAGATTGCTTTTGGTTGTAAACATAAGACAAAATCTAATATGAGATTATGTTGGTTTAGTTACATAAATTTTAGACAGTCGAATTATTTTTACCTATCACTTTTCAATACAGAACGAAATCTGACATTTGGCATAATACTGCATACGTCCAGTTATGTGACCATGACACAATAACGATATGTATAGATAAAAATAATTCTTATATATAGATACATTGAGAAAGCCTTGGTAAGAAATCATCAAAATTGTTTTTTTATGATGAAATATTTTTTATTGTTTGACAACAATGACAGCAGTAACAGCTTTTTTGCCACAAGACTTGGTGTTCCTGTAACGGTTATACGTTCGCCAAAATGTAGCAAGAAGATATTTTCTTGGCTGAAAGGGGTATGGGATGCAGTGGCAAAGTCGAATAGTGGCGACACTATTATTTGCTGGTATGATTTTCAGGCTATTATGTGTTGGTTGACATGTCGCTTACTCCTTAAACGGCGCAAAATTGTATGTATAAATGTTTTGCTTAAAGACAAACCGACCTTGAAAAACAGGTTTGTGTCTTATTTGTATAAAAAGGCATTGTTGGCCAAGAACTTCAGTGCAAGCGTCACTTCTGTTGAATATGGCGAATGGTTGAACCGCAAATTGGGTATTAATGTTGAATTTACGTTGATACATGACGTCTATCATGCTTCGTATGAACACAAGCATTCTGTGAAAATTGAACCGCGGAGTGTTTTTTGTGGAGGTTGTAACGGCCGTGATTGGGAGTTTATCGTTGATGTGGCCCGTGCGCTGCCAGATGTGAAGTTTAATATTGTAATGCCGCGTGATATTTATCTGAAGCATTGTTCCAAATTCAGCAGTAATATGAATGTCAGGTACGACATACCTTATAATGAGTTTATGGAAGAATTGTGCTCGTCGGCAGTCGTATGCTTGCCACTTGACACAGAAGCTCCTGCTGGATTGATTGTTATGTTTCAGGCTGCGGCAAACTTGAAGCCTATAATTACAACAAGGACTGTGACAACCTCTGAATATATTGATGAAGAAAGGGGTGTTGTGATACCCAATGACTTGACTTTATGGACAAAAGCTATAATGGGATGTTTGAATAATGGTTTATTGTCAAGGCGGAATGCGATAACACTGAAAGAGCATTTGGTAAAAACATGTAGCGAGGAACTGTTTGTAAAAGGAATTTTGTCAATGTTAAAATAAGTGATATGGTAAGTAATTTAAAATCATTGATAGGAAAGTTCTATAGTGTTTTATATGGTTTGAAACATGGACATAATGTGAAAATCTCTCCCCCAATAAAGATACGTGCAGTAAAGGGAAATGTTGTTTTAGGCGACAATGTGTCAATGTCGGCATCGACTATATTGCTTGGGGTGACACCACAAGCTAAGATTATTTTTGGAAACAATATTAGAATAGCCCACCATTTTCAAATATCATGTGCCAATTTGGTAAGTATAAGCTCAGATGTAAATATAGCTCCATTTGTGTTTATCTCTGATCATAATCATAAATTTGAAGACCCACAAATTCCTATAAAAGACCAAGGGATAAGTTTGGATGAAAATGCGTCTGTGATAATAGGGCAAGGTTCTTGGATAGGAACTAAAGCAACTATAATTGGGAATGTTAAGATAGGCAAGCACTGTGTGGTTGGTGCAAACTCTGTTGTTACAAAGGATATTCCAGATTATTGTGTTGCTGTAGGGTCACCTGCAAAAGTTATAAGGCACTATGATTTTGATAGTGGAAAATGGATAAGGTGCTAGGTAACACTAACTTATAAAGAGAATTTTGAGAAAGAAGTGAATGCGAAAGAACACTGTATGGGCATTGGCTTTCAATGTTTAATATAACATATTCGTTTTTCTATTTTATGAAAGTCTTACTATCCAACAAATTCTATTACCGCCGGGGCGGCGACTGTATCTATATGCTTAACCTTGAACAGCTGTTGAAGGCGCATGGGCATGAGGTGGCGGTGTTTGCAATGGACTATCCAGACAACGAGGAAACTCCGTGGAAGAAGTATTTCCCTTCAAACATGAGCAAGCTGATGGCTTTCACAAGACCTTTCGGGTCACACGAGGTGAAAAACAAGTTCGGCAAGCTGCTTGATGACTTCCGTCCTGATTTAGTGCATCTTAACAACATCCATACGCAGCTGTCACCCGTCATTGCAGAATTGGCGCATAGGCGTGGCATAAGGACGGTGTGGACGCTGCATGACTACAAGCTGCTTTGTCCACGTTACGACTGTCTGCGTAATGGCAAGGAAATTTGTGAACTGTGTTTCAATGGCGACAAGTCGCAGTGCAAGACTTACCGCTGTATGAAAGGTTCAAGACTTGCATCCGAAATCGGGTATCGTGAAGCAATAAAGTGGAACAGGAAGCGGCTTGAGGAATGCACCGACTTGTTTGTCTGCCCGAGCCGTTTCATGGCCGAAAAGATGGCACAGGGCGGTTTCAGGAAAGACAAGCTGAAAGTGCTGTGCAACTTCATCGACATTGAAAAATGCCGTAAGGACAATTACGCGAAGAACGACTATTACTGCTACGTCGGCCGTCTTAGCCATGAGAAAGGCGTCGGCACACTTGTTGAGGCCGCTGCACGGTTGCCGTATAAGCTGAAAATCATCGGCGGAGGACCATTGCTGGAGCAATTAAAAATTAAAAATGAAGAATTAAAGGGGAATGTCGAGTTTCTTGGTTTCCGTCAATGGGATGACATAAAGGACATTGTAGGGAAAGCGAGGTTTACCGTGATACCTTCCGAATGGTACGAGAACAACCCCTTGTCGGTAATCGAGGCCGAATGTTTGGGCACGCCCGTGCTTGGCGCCCGTATCGGCGGCATACCGGAATTGATAGACGAGCGCGTGAACGGAATGACATTCGAGAGCGGCAACGCAGACGACCTCGCGAAAAAAATCAAGGCGATGTACAATGCTGATTTTGACTATAAGGTCATTGCCGATGCTGCGATGAAACGGTACAACGCCGAAAGCTATTATAGTGAAATAATGAAGTGTTACCTTGGCCGTTAAAGGACACTTTGCAAAAAGCCGTATATTGCCGTTCAAAAGGGCACGTTTTGCACCGCAAAATGGCACGTTTCATCTTGCGATATGCGGCGAATCGGAAAGCAGACAAAATTCTTTTTATCGGCAATGTGTTTTTAAGCATATTGCCCAAACCTATAAGCATCTTATTCTCAACGATTTAAATATTAAAGAAACAAGATAAAATGGCTAACACAAACATTCCGCGTCCAACCGACGCAAGCATCATCCTGACGTATCGCTGCCCGATGCGCTG
>ERZ857521.1230-NODE-1230-length-32274-cov-3.241069_pt1 | contig 32274 bp, 32 predicted proteins | sample MGYA00519701_ERZ857521 | MGnify/ENA primary metagenome ERZ857521 (study PRJEB31778, sample SAMEA3449346) | human gut metagenome | biome: human gut; feature: human-associated habitat; material: faeces | place: United Kingdom | collected 2010/2012 ...
ATGATTTTGCATGGGAGCCGGGCCAGCCTGACCATCGGCATTGTATCGGCGCTGATATCCGGCCTGATCGGTACGCTGCTGGGCGCCTTAGCCGGGTATTATGGCGGCGTGCTGGATAAGATTACTTCGGAGATCATTAACATCTTTCTGATGATCCCCACCTTTTTTCTGGTGCTGATTATCGTGTCCATGTTCGGCAGCAACATGTTCAACGTCATGCTGGTCATTTGGGTGACCATCGGGGTCTATTTTGCGTTCATGCTGGTCATTGGCCTGACATCCTGGCCGTCCAACGCGCGCATGATGAGGGTTCAGGCCATGAGCCTTAAGGAGCGCACATTTATCAAGGGCGCGGTGGTCATGGGCGAAAGCCGCATCCGCATCCTGTTCAAATACATTATTCCCAACGGCCTCTTTCCCGTGATTGCAAACACCACCATGGGCGTTGCCAAGGCGATCCTGACGGAGGCCAGCCTGTCGTTCCTGGGGCTTGGCGATCCCAATGTTGTCAGCTGGGGCCAAATGGTGTATGACGGCAAGGCCTATCTGCAGACCGGATGGTGGATTTCCACGCTGCCTGGTCTGTCCATCATGCTGATCGTGGTGATTTTCTATATGATCGGTGATGGGCTGAATTATGCGCTGAGCCCGAGGATGAAAAAGCTGTGAGGGAGGGAAACAAGTTGTTGCTGGAAGCGGAGAACCTGTGCGTTAGCTATCGCACGGGCAAGAAAGATCTCAAAGCAGTGGACCGGGTTTCCTTCGGCATTGAGCGCGGCGATACACTGGGCATCATCGGCGAAAGCGGATCGGGCAAGTCTACCATCGTCATGGCCATGCTGCGGCAGCTTGATCCCCGGTTTGCTAGCATATCGGGCAGCGTCAAATTTGACGGGCAGGACCTGCTTTCCATGCCTGAGGATGCCTTCAAAAAGCTCTTGTGGCGGCGCATTGCCATCGTGTTTCAAAAGTCCATGAACAGCCTCAGCCCGGTGCACCGCATCGGCAGCCAGTTTGAGGATATCTATCGCGTGCACGAACCCCATGCATCCAAAGCTCAGATTCGTCAGCGCGCCTTGGAATTGTTTAATCTGGTAAACCTGCCGGAACGGGTATATACGCTCTATCCGCACGAGCTGTCCGGCGGAATGATGCAGCGGTTGTCCATTGTGCTGAGCCTGATGTTCAACCCCGATCTGCTGATTATGGACGAGGCGACCACCGCGCTGGACGTGGTAACGCAGGGACAGATTCTGCGCGAAATCATGAAACTGGAGCAGGGGATGAACCTGACCCGTATCATGATTACCCACGACCTGTCGGTGGTGACCAGCTCCTGCGGCAAGATCATGGTGCTCTACGCCGGTCAGATGATGGAGTTTGGCACGGTAGATCAGGTGGTGCGGACGTGTCTGCACCCCTATACGGAAGGGCTGATTCGCTCCTTCCCCTCGCTCTACGGCGAAAAGCGGGCGCTGCGCGGCATTCCGGGAACCTTGCCCGATTTGACCAACCCGCCGCAGGGGTGCGTGTTTGCGCCGCGCTGCCCCTATGCCAGCGACCGCTGCCTCAGTGAACGGCCAAACATTGCCGAGTATGCGCCGGGGCACTTTGCCGCCTGCCATCGCTGCGCGGAAAGGGAGGCGAAATAGCCATGGCAAAGAAACGGGATTTCAGCGAGCTTTTCAACAGAGAAAAGCCCATGCTGGAGGTTCGGGAACTGAAAAAGCTCTATCCCCAAAAGAATGGTAAGCTGTTGAGCTTTCATGCGCCCCGCAAGGTACATGCGGTGGATGGCGTCAGCTTTACGCTCAATGAAAAAGAGATCTTTGGCATTATTGGCGAAAGCGGATGCGGAAAGTCCACGCTGGGCCGGCTGTTGATTCGTTTGGAGGAACCCACCAGCGTCGAGATCGAATTCTACGGCGTGTCCACCAAAAAGCTGTTGGACTGCAACCCGGAGCAGTTCCATTGCCTGGTGCAATCGGTATTCCAAAACCCGTTTGACACCTTTACGCCCAACGATACCATCGGGGCCATTATGGAGCGGCCGCTCAAGCTGCATCACATCGGTGAAACGGATGAGGAGCGCAGGAAGATCTGCGTGGACGCCCTCAATGAAGGCGGATTGATCCCTGCCGAGTCCTTTCTGGAGCGATATCCGCACGAGCTGTCCGGCGGACAGCTTCAGCGCATTTCCATCCTGCGCAGCATGCTGCTCAAACCCAAGTTTCTGGTGGTGGACGAGCCGGTATCCATGCTGGATGTGTCCGTGCGTGCTGACATCATCAACATGCTGCTGAAGCTGGTGGAAAACCACAATACCAGCATCCTGTTTATCAGCCACGACATTTCCATCATCCGCTACGTATCGGCGCGGGTGGCGGTGATGTATCTGGGCAACATTGTGGAGATGGGCGAGACGGATACCATCATTCATCATCCCCTGCATCCCTATACCCAGGCGCTCATCTCCAACTGCGCGTCCATCGATCTGGATGAAAAGCGCGAGCCCATCCGCATCGAGGGCGAGCCGCCGTCTCCTGTGGACCCCAAGCCCTGTTGCCCGTTTGCCGGGCGCTGCTTCTGCGAGCAGGAACTCTGCCGGCGCGAGAAGCCGCAGCTCAGGCACATGGCGGACGGCCGCGTGGTGGCCTGTCATCTGGTGAAGGAAAAATAGTACGGGAACAGCAGGCGCCGTTTCCAGCCGGCTAACAAAACGTCAAGCGGCTGAAGCAGCGCTGACTGCAATGGCCCGCCACAAAAAAACTCCGCATTAAGGATAGACTCTCTCTGCTACTTTCGCAGAGAGGGGGCTATCCTTTTTTACAATATCCACAAACACATACAATTGCATATACATTTTTACCTTTTCCCGCAAATCTTTTATCATCAGGCTTCCCCCCACCCGAATCACTTGGCTATTTGCTTGCAAGTTTTTTAGGATCACAGATCTTTTAGGCGCAGGTCCATTTCCGTTCGGCGATATGGGCCTATTATGCTTCGGCAGCGACAGAGCCGCTTGCGGAAGTTGCCGAAAGAGAAAAAGGACCGGAAATCAAGCGTTTCCCGTCCATCGAGGGGCACCTGGCACAGCGGGCCTAAGGGCCCGAAAAAAACCCGATTTTTCTCCGATTTGGGAGAGATATTTGCGTTTTGGAGAGATAACCGGCGAGAAAATGGTATACAGGCAAAGCCGAAGACAGGCTGCTTGCGGGCAACCCGTCGCTTTTTTCTGTTTTTGAAACTTTGCCTGACTCAGAACAAATCCAGCATATTATCCAAATAGATTTCTTCCCTGACTTTCAGCTGGCATTCGGGCTTCGTCAGGTAATAGAGCAAAAACTCCAGCATCAGCGCACTGCCCAGTCCGCGGCCTTCGATCTTGAAATGGGAGAAACCCATGGGCAGATAGGTATTCACGATGTCGCCGATGCCAATGAAGCCGGGATTCTCCATGGCCTTGGAAAAGCGATAGCCTTCCCTGGCATCCGGCGCGGCGCAGCGGTGCTCGGGACCGTCTTCGCCCAGCACCTTTCGGCTGACTGCTTCATAGCATTGCTTCCTGTCCCGGCAGCCAAACCAGCAGCACTCGTTGCACAGAAATTCCACTTTTGTTTTCTGCCGTCCGGACAGCGCGCCGAGCTGCGTAAAGGCCTTGTTCAGGCGGAAATCCGGCACCACATAGCGAAAGGCTTCACGGCTTAGCTCCCGCTCGAGGTCCTGAAAATCCGTCAGCACCTTGGTGGTGGAAGAAACGAAGTACAGCCCCGGATAGTTTTGCTGGAGGTAGCTGAGCAGCAGCTCCGAATGGACAATCACACCGTTTCGGGGCTGGTTGTTTTCCTCAAACAGCCGGCAGAGCGCGTTGCACTTACGGTCGGAGAGATGCTCCTTGCGCAACAGGGAATTGCTGAAGGTCAGCCGGGCCGAGATTCCGTATTCCCGCGTCAACGCAAAGGCTACCCGTGGATCGCTGCTTTCCGCCCCGACACGGCCGCCACCCCAGATACAGTCCGACGGAGCGCCATAGAGGGAGCCGATTTCGCACCAGTCGTAAAAGTATTCCCTGTGCTTGCGGTACAGTGGCAGGAAGGCGCAATACAGGTCATAAAACGCAAACAGGCCGGGGAGATGGTAATAGGCGATGCCCTGCTTTGGGGGCATCCGGTCGGTGTGTTCGGTCATGGCAATCACCCTGCCTGGAAAAGGAGTTTGACGAAGCATCTCTTTATCAAGATGGTTTCAGTCCTTTACCGTGTATCTGCATCAGGAGCCAAGAAAGCAGCCTTTCATTGAAGGGTCATTGAGACAAAAGGCGTGTCCGGCTTCTGCCTTGCTGGCATCATAACGCCGGTGGATGCGGATGTCAAGGTGGATAAAGCCGCATGTCATGTTGTTCAAACTGGAACAAAGAAAAAAGCACCAGCCCGCTGATCGCTCAGGCGGCCGGTGCTGCTTTGTTTCTTCTTTAAATGTATCGTCCGCTCAGTTGTCCCCCCTGTGATAGCGGATCTTCATGTGCTCGGAGGCGTTCTTGAGAATCTCTGCAAGGGCCTTGTCCGATTCTTCCCTGACCATGTCGGCAATCTTTTGATTGGCCTCCTTCAGGATCTGGGTAGATTCGCCCTGCCGGATCTTCTCGTCGTACTCGTAGAGGAACTGCTGTCCGCGGTTCATCACGGCGTTCACATACCGCTCATCCAGCAGCAGGGCATTTCCGAAATGCGCGTCCGTCAGCGCGGCAATGAGACGGCTGTGCCAGTACATAGCGTCCGTGGAAACCGTTTCCGTGGTGCCGCTGAGGTACCTGGGAAACTCCGTCACATTGGCGTAGACCGGGAAACAGGCCGTAAACCCGCTGCCGCCCATGGACAGCCACTCCACGCCCTGAATGGCCGCCGGCAGCTCGCCGCGGATCTGCATAATCCCGCAAACGTCACTGTTGGGCACGCCAATGGTGCGATACTTCCCCTTGAACGCGGCGTTCCTGTCATAGGGATTGTAGGGCGTTCCCTGATAATAGGAACCCAGCAGGTACCGCACATCCTCCACCGTCACCTTCCGCTCCGGCACAAAGGACCAGGGGATGTCGTTGCTCTCCGGGGTGAAGTCCGCATTGTCCCCATCCCACTTGTAGGTGCGGGGCAGGAAATACCGGCCCATGAACCAGGCGCGGGGCGTGTTGTAGATGTGGTCGGCGTCCGAATGGGAACCGAAGGCCAGCCGCGGGTTGAAGTCCGCGCCCGTATCCAGCGCCAGATGGTATTTTTCCACAAACTCGCGCAGATCGCCCGAGCAGAGGTTTTCCTTCTGTTCCCCATAAGCGTCCTCAAAGTCAAAGTGGTCCAGGCCGAACTGGTTGAGCATGATGACCACGCGGTCATCCGGGACCTGTCTGGCGATCCAGTGATGGCCGCCGATGGTCTCCAGCCACCAGACTTCGTTGGCATCCGCAAAGGCCATGCCATTGGCTTCATAAGTGCCGTACTGCTCAAGCAGCGCGCCGGTGCGCAGCACACCTTCCCGAGCAGAATGGATATAGGGAAGCACCAGCGTCACCAGGTCCTCTTCGCCGATTCCGCCGGGAACCTCCTTGGTGTTGCGGCCCTTCTTTTCCTGATACCGGACATAGGGGTCCGCGCCGACGACCCGGGCATTGCTGGTGATCGTCTCGGTGGCCGTCATCGCCACGTTGGCCTCATTGATGCCGCAGGCGGGCCATACGCCGTTGGACTTTGAGACGTTGGGGCAGTCGGTATAACGCATCGCATTTCCCGGGAGCTCAACCGTCAGGTGAGAGATGACGGTTTTGTATGTTGTGGCCTTCTCCCTGGCCGGGTGAGCCAATACCCGCTTGGCTTCAAATCTGCCGTCGTCATTGCGGGCAATGATCGTCGAGCCGTCATGGCTGGCTTTCTTGCCGACCAGAATCGTTGTACAGGGCATACGGGTCTCCTTTCTCTTTCGCACACGAGGGGTCTTTTTTGGGGTGGCGTGCAGTTCTTTTTCCCACTCCGCCACAACTCAGGATAGTCAATTATTCTCTATTCTATTATAGAGATTGATCCCCATAAGTTCTGTCGCACCGCAATTTTCGTTGTGATATACGTCGCCTGTGATGATATCTCCGTAGTGCTGTTAGTATCATTCAACTGCCCGCCCTTCCAGCGGGATGTTCCCGGCATCAAAGGAGCAGTTCGCATTCCTTCCGCTCAGAACAAACCTTCTTCAGCATCATACTTGCCGCAGAGAGCATGATAGGATTGACCTTGCGAGCACCCTGCGGACATACAGCGATGCATCGCATGCAGGAGATGCACGCCTTTTCATCCACCTTTTTGGGATTTTCTTTGTCGATGGCCTGTACGGGACATTCCGCAGCACACACGCCGCACCGTGTACACTCCTTGGTGGGCTTGGGCACTATACCGGCTCCTTTGGATTTCTTGTAAGGACGATTACCGGGAATCACAGGTTCTGAAGTATCTGCCTTGGAAAGCTTATGTTGAATCTGCTTTGCAAAGTCAGAAAGCTGAGCTGCATCCTGGGCATCAGGCCGATTAGCGGCAAACTGACGGGCGATGGAGTGTTCCGCAACGGCGGCAACTGCCGCAATCACCTGAAAACCGGCCTGCTTTGCAGTATCCGCCAGTTCTACCAGCGTATCCTCATAGGCACGGTTTCCATAGACGCATACCAGAACAGCACGAGCACCGTTGCCATGCACCATACTCATCCGCTGTGCAGCCACAGTGGGAACGCGGCCGCCGTAAGACGGCACGGAAATGACCGCGACATCCGCCTTTGTCAGAGAAACAGCATGAAAATCCTGCTTGCTGTCAGTCAAATCAACGGTGGATACATCCCCCTCCAGCGCGCTGGTTAAATAGTCAGCCACCTTTTTTGTTCCGCCCGTGGGACTGAACACGATGTCATAAAGTTTCATCAGAAGAATATCCTCCTTTTACTCGGCAATACGCCAGGAAATCATGTAGTGTATGTTTTCAGGAAGCTTTGCATCTTCCTGAGACATCTGTTCAAAGACTCCAGGCAGCCCCAGTTCCAAAGCTGTCTGATGGAAATGGGACAGAGCAATCCCAAGATCCACCTGTTTGATGATTTCTTCTCCTTTAGAAAGTTCGGGTTTGTAGTCCGCATAAAAATGGTAGGCATTTGGGGTTTTACGTACCCGCCAAGGCTGCGCGTTTTTGGCGGATGGTGCCAACCGCACCATTTCCAATGGTTGAGCAAAGGACCCGGTCTCGGACCTGGTGATTGGCGTATGGAAATCCTCCTGATAGAACAGTTCCTCCCACGACTTACGGGCGGAGGATTTCATGACGGAACGCATCACCGTTTCGGTCACACTGCGTTTGGCGGCAGGGTACCCTACTGGTGAAATTGCCAGAAACCGTTCGTCCTTTGGAATCTTCATGGCAGAGGCAAAGCTCTCCCGATTGAAGGTCGCCGCCAACCACACCGTACCCAGTCCCATATAAGTGGCCAACAGAATCAGATTTTCAAATTCATATCCTGCCGCCAAGGGTGCCAGCTTTGTATCCGGGATGGAGACCCCCAGAAAAGTGCTTGCCCCCTTGATGATGCCGTAAGTTCCCAGTCTTTCACCGTCTGCATTCAGCTTTTGATCGATGATGTACGTATGAACAGGGGTACCAAAGGGATTATCCAGCTGCTTCATACGTGTAAGCAGTGCTTCTCGATCCTGGGAGAGCAAGGGCTTGCGTTCATAAGTGCGGACACTGTGCCGCTTTTGAATGGTTTCTACAACAGGAATGGACAATTTCACTGCATGTTCGCCTCTCTCACAGCTGAATCATGACTTTACCGTTGAGCTGACCCTTAGCCACAAGCTGCAATGCCTCATTGGCCTGATCCAGAGAAAAGACACGAGAATCAACGGCAGGCTTGACCTGCTGCTTCTCCACAATCTCGGTGATTTTTTGCAGTTGTGCTCCATTGGAGCGTACAAACAGGAACCGATATTCCTTTCCCTGTTTATAGGCTGCTTTATCGTACTTGCTGCCCGCCAAGGTAAACAGCTGCTTTTTCAGCCCACCAAAATGGTGTCGCAGGGCAAAAGCTTTATTGGGTCCGGTTCGCAGGCTCACCAACCGCCCACCTTGTTTCATCACGGCTAATTCATGTTCAAACTCAGCAGGACCCAGGGTATCGATCACATGATCTATATCGGACAATACTTCCCAATAGTTTTCTGTTTTGTAGTCGAGATACCGGTCAACTCCCATGGCGAGAAAGCGCTCTTTCGCCCGTGCGTTACCGGCCACAATCACTCGTAGTCCCAGCGCTTTGGCGATAGGAACCGCCATCTGACCGAAGCTGCCCGAGCCACCGGGGATCAGAAGCGTTTGTCCGGGCTTTGCTTCCAGCTCTTCCACGATAGCCTGATAAGCTGTCAAGCCGGTCAGCGGAATGGCAGCAGCAGTATTGAAATCATACCCCTCCGGCATTTTGGCAATTGCATCCTGCTCTACCGCCACATATTCTGCGAAAGCACCGATTTTTGCAATCGGAAGACGAGTGTAGACTCGGTCTCCTCTTTGGAATCCCTCAACCTTGCTGCCTATCTGCTCCACAATACCGGAGCACTCATTGCCCAATGTCAGGGGCATCGGATAATCCTGAATCAGTTTTACGCTTCCGGTCAGGATCAGGAGTTCCACGGGGTTGACTGCCGCAGCCTTTACCTGAACCAGCACTTCAGAATCTGAAATCTGGGGCTTTGGTATATCACTGAGGATTGTACTGATTTCTTTTGAGTATTTTTTGATTTGAACCGCTTTCATATAAGGCCTCTCTGCATGAATTTTGTTTTTATCGAATCTCTCTTGCTTTTTTTCGCAAGAATCGATAAAATGTCAGATGTAATAAATCAAATTACATCTTCTTTAGTTTAGCACTTGTTAGATGTAAAGTCAATAGTTACATCAAATTCTAACGTGTTTGGCTTTGAAAGGATATAGAGTATCTATGCAAATCAGTATAAAATGTTCCGTTGCGGTTCACTGCTTGATTTTCATCCATGAAGCGAAAGGGATTGCCAAGGTGACCAGTAATCTTTTGGCCCAAAGTACGGGAAGCAATCCTGTCGTGATCCGCAACATTCTCAGCGCGTTGAAAAAGGCAGGGCTTATTACGGTAGCCCGTGGAACCGGTGGTGCGGAGCTGTGCGCCGACCCGTCCCAGATCACCTTGTACCAAATTTATTCCGCACTCGAGCCGAATGGTTTAACTTCTGTCATGGGGATTCATCCCTGTGAGGGACGCTCTTGTCCGGTTGCGCAAAATATTCGTAAAGTGCTAGAGCCGCCGTATCATAAGATTGAAAATGCAGTTAAGAATGCGATGGAAGAAATTACGCTGCAATCCATAATTGATGATTTTCATGCCATAGTTCAGCAAAACTCTACCACTCAAAGGAGCTTGCAATAAAAAAACAGGCATGGCAAACACCATAGCTGTTCTTTTTGGGAGAGTTACATAAAAGAAGAAGGCTCGGAAATTGGGCTCTTCGTTTTGGGTCACCCTTAGTTAGGAAATAGTCCACAGACCTCTAAATCTGTAAGCTTTGTCCTATTCCATGGCAAGACCATAATTCATGTTCCATCTCTCCGGATGGGCGGTCGCGGCGTCGAAATCTGTGTGCAAAGCTGATGATCGGAACTAGTCCGTTCCACATAAAAAAGAAAGCACCACAACCTTGATACCCATTGTATCAAAATTGCGATGCCTCTTTGTGTCTTCACCTATAAAATGATACAAGTAACGATTTAAGGATGGGGGTATTCAAAAGGTATTCAGCGCGAATACCCCCGTTTTTGATGTTACTTACATCCTGGAGATTCTAAATACAAATGCAGCCAGCCATACGACCGACTGCATCCGCCATGTAAGAATCCTTTTCTTCAACGCAAAGCTTTCATGCCTAGGGAGGTCAAAGCCATCGAAAGTCTGATGAAGAAAAAGCCGCGATCAAACCAATGCGGCGCCAAGCTCCTGACAAGCATTGACCGCATCATCATCTGGTGCCTCCTGGCAAATGACACTATCGCAAGCGAGAATGGCTCCATCCTCGCGGCAAGTGTTTTCCCAATTGCGCATCCATTCCCCGTCTCCCCAGCCATAGGAGCCAAACAAGGCGATGCGCTTTCCGCGTAGTTTGGTTTCACAACCTGTAAACATCGGTTCAAACTCGCTTTCTTCCAACTGTTCAGTACCCATGGAAGGACAACCAAAGGCAATGGCATCGTATTCATCCATCATGGAGGCACCGAATTCAGAAGCGGCAATCAGGGTCGCTTCTGCACCGGCTTTCCTTGCACCTTCAACCACCGCGCTTGCCATGGATTCCGTATTGCCGGTTCCGCTCCAATACACAACCGCAATTTTACTCATATTCTACCCGACCCTTCCTATTTTTATTCTATTAACCGGCTACTGTGAGCCGCTCAATATTCCTTTCCTTTGCCCATCGTTGGCAGTAAATTCGCGTACACCTGTCGTAGAGCTCAAACCTTTTGCGCGCGGCTTGCTCATCTCCGTAAACCTTCCAATATCCCACATATTTTGAGTTTTTTGCGTTGTTTTCGATAAAGCCCTGCACGTCAACCGGAGGATAACCGAGAAACAGGCCTACTTCGTGCGGAAAAGCGCCGTCTTCATTCAAACGCTTCATGAGGTGAAGAATACATTTTTGAGGCTCCTTGTCGCAGTAACCGCAACGGCGTAACAGTTCACAGGCAGTGCTGTCCCGCAGATCCTGACATAGTTTCTGGGGCCTGAATACATAAATCAAGGCCCGGCCGTCGCGATGACAAAGAGGCAAGACCCGTAATCCTTTTCCGGTAAACAGGCGATTCCAGTATCTGACCGAATCATACAGGTCACTGTTGTTGGCAAAAGGGTAGGAGAACATGCTCCCAGTTTTTAGCCCGGCCAACGTTGGCGAACAATGCCTAACCATCACTTCCTGACACGCTAAACCTCCTAGTTTAACAGTTAGAAATAGCCAACTCTTGGGCAAAATGAGATATCCCTTGAACGCAAGATGGAGTATAGCAGAAAGATGGTCTCCAGGCCGCTCCAAAAGGCATATTCCCGTTCCAAACAGACAAGATTTTTGTCGGCATAATGAGAGAAGGGATATGTCTCCCTATGCGAATTGATAGATGAAGCGCATGCCCTGTTCCATTCCGTTGGATCGCCATCGTGCCACGCTAATATAATCGCTATTGCCCTTCCCGGCATCTGTACGATCTCATGATGGGGCGTGGAGGATTGTCTCAAAACGTAAGCCCATATTTCTTCATATCACGCCTATCGCCTGATTGAATCCGGAAACTGCCCAAACACAATCTCGCGTTTTTCACGCTGGATAGTTTTTTTGATTCTGCTGACGGTATGTTCCGGGGGATACGCCTTTCACGGAGTGAAACGCGCTGGCAAATTTACTGCTGTTATCGTAACCGTGTTCGCCGGCGATCTCAACAACAGGCTTGTCCGTATGCTCCAGCATGTATGCGGCGGATTCCATTTTTCTGGCTTTGATGAAGGCATAGAAGGAAACGCCATAAACCGCTTTGAAGGAATTTTTAATGCATGTACAGGAAACACCAAACTCTTTGGCCACCTGATTCAATGTATACCTTTCCCCCATATGATCCAGCTGATATGCGGCGACGGATTTGGCCAGATGCACCTGCGACGGAGGTAAGCTTAGACGGCTCCACTCCGCTTCCTGCGTGTCAAATACGCTGAGAAACAGCATCAGTTCCAGGACTTTGATTTTTGCAAAGCCTTCTTTTATTGCATCCGGAATGGCGTACATTTCCGAAAAGATATGCTCAAAGGAGGGATTTGAACGGACAATAAAGTGCTCCCTTCTGCTGCAGAAACGCTTGGCGATGAGCTGGGGCTGTACATTGACATCCTGTAAAATGCAAGAAAGACAATGAGGCGTTTGCTGGACGTCAACGCGCACAATCAAACCATGATAATGCCGCAAGGGAAAGCAGACCTCCGAAGCAATCTTTCTTGCCCGAGCAATCAACAGATCTCCGGGAGAAACATAGCAATACTCGCCGCCTATATTCAATTCCATCCGGCCCTCTCTGCAATGAAAAATCTCCAACACATCCGCTGACACGGGCGCGGCTTCTTCAAGGCAAGCCGCTTTGCCATGCGCGCTCAGATGAATCAGTGCAATCCCTGGAAACACCGGTTGTGCCCATGCGGTGTAATCGGGTTTCTCTTGAACACGCTGCATTCCAATCACTCCCTTCGTATTTGTGTTCAAATACAAGTTAGCTCACTCTAACCTTATATTAGTATGTTAGCTTCTTCTGTTTTTGTCAACCTTCTTATGACATTTTTGTCCGAATTAAAGTACGTAAAAGAAGCCTGAGAAATGCGTCATTCCAAGCAGATTTAAATAGCAGCCTTATGTTACCAGACTTCATGAATAATACTGCAATATAACCTGTTGTAAATGGAGATAAAGTGCCCATCGTTTTGTTTTATCCGTGCTAAGGATGTCAATAAAATGTATTTCTGAAAAAAACAAAAAGTCAACGCATGAAGATGATTGACAAATTTCGGTTTCGACGATATGATGGTAGCGGTTGTGGATCAAGCCGCCTAGCAAGGGCGGCTGATCTTTGTTCTAAGAATTAGGCGAAACTAACTATTGGGAAAGCCTTCCACAAGCGGGGCATATGCGCTCCGCAAAACTTTTTCCCATGAGTTAGTCTTCTCTACCTAATAAAAAGACAAAAAGGAGCAACCCATTCATGATGATCGACAAACGGCTGATCGGCACGGTCAGCGAAAGCAGGAAGTATATTGCGGGCAACGTAGTCTGCCAATGGTGCTCGCTGGTGGCCAACATCGTGATGATGACTGCGCTCACTTCACTGCTGGCGGCATTGCTCACGGACGCATCTGCCCATGTGATGCCGGCGGTGATGACCGCCTGCCTGGCGCTGGCCGTTCGCTTTCTGTGCGCCATAGGCTCTGCGAGGATGAGCTATCTCTCCAGCCGCGCGGTCAAGCGCACGTTGCGCGAGCGCATCTATGGGAAGCTGTTGCGCCTGGGCGTCTCCTACCGGGAGCAGGCGGCGACTTCCGAGGTCGTGCAGGTGGCCGTGGAGGGCGCGGATCAGCTGGAGACCTATTTCGGCGCCTATCTGCCGCAGTTCTTTTACGCCATGCTGGCGCCGCTGACGCTGTTTGCGTGCCTGTGCTTCGTCAATGTGCCCTGCGCCGTGGCGCTGCTGGTCTGCGTGCCGCTGATTCCCGTGGCGATTGCGGCTGTGCAGACGTGGGCAAAGAAGCTGCTCTCCAAGTACTGGGGGCAATATACCGCGCTGGGCGATACGTTTCTTGAGAACCTGCAAGGCCTGACGACGCTCAAAATCTATCAGGCCGACGGCTTCAAGCAACGGGAGATGAACGAGCAGGCCGAAAAGTTCCGCAAAATCACCATGAAGGTACTGACCATGCAGCTCAACTCCATCAGCATCATGGACGTCATCGCCTATGGCGGCGCGGCGCTGGGCGTCATTCTGGCGACCACGCAACTGCGGGCGGGCCATGTTTCCCTGGCGGGCTGCCTGCTGATCATCCTGCTTTCGGCGGACTTCTTCATTCCCATGCGTCAGCTCGGCTCCTTCTTCCATGTGGCCATGAACGGTATGGCGGCTTCGGAGAAAATCTTCCGCCTGCTCGACTTGCCCGAACCGGAGGAAAGGACCGCGTCCTGCCCACCAACCGGTAATATCCGCTGCCGGGCGCTGTCCTTCGCCTACGAGGCGGACCGGCCGATCCTGGCGGACATCAATCTGAGTATCCCCTGCCGCGGGATGACCGCCATCGTGGGCGAAAGCGGCAGCGGAAAGTCCACCTTGGCTGCGATCCTCATGGGGCGTAACAAGCACTACCGCGGCAGCGTGACCGTGGGCGGCGTGGAGCTGAGCGACATCCGCGAGGACAGTCTCATGGAGCACATCACCTATATCGGCCACCAGAGCTATCTGTTCAAGGGGACCGTCCGCGACAATCTGCTGATGGGCGATCCCGCTGCGTCGGACGACAGGCTCTGGGCGGTGCTCGATGAGGTCAGGCTGACGCCGTTCCTTCAAAGTGAAAACGGGCTTAATACCCGGATTGCGGAGAAGGGCGCCAACCTCTCCGGCGGCCAGTGCCAGCGGTTGGCGCTGGCCCGCGCGCTGCTGCATGACAGCCCTGTGTACATCTTCGACGAGGCGACCTCCAACATCGATGTGGAGAGCGAGAACGACATCATGCGCGAAATCCACCGCCTGGCACAGCGCAAGACGGTCATCCTGATCTCCCACAGGCTGGCCAACGTGGAGGCGGCGGATTCCATCTATGTGCTTTGCAACGGCCGTCTGTCCGAACACGGCAACCACAGCGCGCTGCTCAAGCAGGGAGGCGTTTACGCAAGGCTTTGGAACACGCAGCAAAGCCTTGAAAACTACAGGAAGGAGGACGATGCCCAATGAAAAGACGCAGTGGATGGGCTGTGATGGCGCGGCTGGTGGTTTTGGTCCGGCCGATGGTGGGCTATATGCTGCTGGCCATTGCCATGGGGCTGGCCGGTCACCTGTGCGCGTCGTTCATCACCATTCTGGGCGGCTATGCGGTGCTGGACGTTCTGGGGCAAGGCGCGTCGATTTCGCTGAATATGCTGTTTGCCTGTGTGGTGGTGTTCGCGCTGATGCGGGCCCTGCTGCGCTATGGGGAGCAGGCCTGCAACCACTTCATCGCCTTTAAGCTGTTGGCGATTTTGCGCGACAGGGTGTTCCGCGCGCTGCGCAGGCTCGCACCCGCCAAGCTGGAGGGACGGGACAAGGGAAACCTGATCGCCGTGATCACCTCGGACATCGAGCTGCTGGAGGTCTTTTACGCGCATACCCTTTCCCCCCTGGCCATCGCGGCGCTGTTTACCGTGGTCATGTGCCTGTTCATCGGCTCCTTTCACGGGGTGCTGGGGCTGCTTGCCCTGGCCGCTTACGCCGTGGTGGGCGTTGTGATTCCGCTGGCGATATCCCGCAGCAGCGGTGACAGCGGGCTGGTTTTCCGCACCCAGTCGGGCGAGCTGAGCGCGTTTGTACTGGACAGCCTGCGCGGCCTGAGCGAAACGCAGCAGTACGGCCAGGGCGCCAAACGCCTTGCGCAGATGAACGCGCGCACGGATGCACTCGCGCAGACGGAAGCGCGGATGAAGCGCATCGCCGGGCGGAACAACGCCGTTACGGGCGCGGCGATTCTGGCTTTTGATCTGGCCATGCTCCTGGCCGGCACAGCCCTGTATCGGGCCGGGCAGGTCGGCTATGCGGGTGTGTTGATTCCCACCATCGCGCTGTTTTCCTCCTTTGGCCCGGTGGTCGCGCTGGCTGCGCTGGGCAGCACCCTGCAAAACACATTTGCGGCCGGAAACCGCGTGCTGGACATTCTGGATGAGCAACCCGTGGCCCCGGACATCGAACGGCAGGAGCCCATCAGCTTTGACGGCGCAGCGGCCAGGCATGTGCATTTCGCCTATGGAGAGGAGACGATCCTCGATAATGTATCGGTTGACATACCGAAAAACGCGGTGGTGGGCATTACCGGCAGGAGCGGCAGCGGCAAATCCACATTGCTCAAGCTGCTGATGCGCTTTTGGCGTGTGCAGAGCGGCGAAGTGAGTCTCTCGGGTCGGAACATCGAACGGGTCAACACCCGTGACCTGCGCGACATGGAGAGCTTCGTGACCCAGGAAACGCAGCTGTTCCACGACAGCATTCGCAACAATCTGCGCCTTGCGAAGCTGGACGCCACGGACGCGGAGATCGAAGCGGCCTGCCGGAAGGCGTCCGTGCACGATTTCATCATGACGCTTCCCCGCGGATACGATACGCCTGTCGGTGAATTGGGCGACACCCTCTCCGGCGGCGAGCGCCAACGCCTGGGCCTGGCCCGTGCGTTCCTGCACGATAAGCCCTTCATACTGCTGGACGAACCCACCAGCAATCTGGACAGCCTCAACGAAGCCGTCATTCTGAGGGCGCTGCACCAGGAGCGCATGGACAAGACCGTCGTGCTGGTCTCTCACCGGCAGTCCACCATGCGCATGGCCGATACGGTCTATTGCGTGGAGCACGGGAGGATGAGCTGATGGATACGCAGACCAAGCGCGAACGGGAAAAACGGATGGTCTCCCAGATGATTGCGCTGTATTGCCGCAAAAAGCACCGTACCCGCGGCGGCCTGTGCCCGCAATGCGCGGCGCTTGACGCCTATGCAAAAATGCGCGCGGACAAGTGCCCGTTCATGGAAACCAAGACGTTCTGTTCCAACTGCCGGATACATTGCTACAAACCGGATATGCGCGCAAAAATCCGCGAGGTGATGCGCTTTGCCGGCCCAAGGATGATCCTGCATCATCCCGTTGCAGCCATCCGGCATGTCGTAGAAACCAAGAAAGAGCAAAGGCGTTTGGGGAGGATCAAATGAAGTTGAAAAAAGCGATCTATGTGGTTGTGGGCTGCCTGGGCGTTGGCCTGGGCGCCGTCGGTGCGGTAGTCCCCATGCTGCCGGCGTTTCCGTTTCTGATGCTGGCGGCTTTCTGCTTTGCAAAAAGCTCCCGGCGACTGCATACCTGGTTCACTCATACGAAGCTTTACAGGGAAAACTTGGCCGACTATGTATCCGGGCAGGGGATGACCTGGCCGGCCAAAAAACGCGTGATGCTCACAGTCACGCTGCTCATGGCCTTTGGCTTCATCCTGATGCTGCTCAAATCGCTCTATGTTCCCTGTCTCATCCTTGGTTTCGTCTGGGCGTTTCACATCCTGTATTTCGTATTTGGTGTCAAGACGAAAGAGGACGCGGAAACGACCGAGGCTTGCATTCCTTCCTGCGGACGCCCAGGTATGGACCCTGAGTGATGTCCCATCCCACTTGGCTGCCACCCACTCGCTCAGGCGGATGGAAGGGGCAGCCTTTTTCCTTTACGCTATTGACAGCCTGCTCGATAAGTGATAGAATAACACCGTTACATAGCAGTGTTATATGGAGGCATCCATGGAAGAGAAGTCGAGCGTTACATTGGAAAACATACAGAGGGCGGCCTTGGATGAGTTCCTGGATAAGGGGTTTCTGGGTGCCTCCTTGCGCCAGATCGTCAAAAACGCCGGTGTGACGACCGGGGCGTTTTACGGGTATTTTTCCAGCAAGGAAGCCCTGTTCGCCTCCATTGTGGAACCTCATGCCGCGGCACTGATGGGCCGCTTTATGCAGGCGCAGACAACCTTCGCAGAATTACCTGAACCTGAACAACCCCAACACATGGGTTTGGAATCCTCGTCCTGTATTCGGTGGATGGTGGAGTATATCTGCGATCATCGAGAGCCGGTCAAACTGCTGCTGACCAAAGCCGAGGGAACAAGCTATGAACACTTTGTCCACAATATGGTCGATGTGGAGGTGGAAGCCACACTGCGTTATATGGAGGTGCTTCGGCGGCTTGGCCATCAGGTCTTGGAGCTGGACCGCGACCTGTGCCACATTGTTGCCAGCGGTATGTTTGGCGGCATTTTTGAGGTGGTGATCCACGACATGCCCCGGGATACCGCACTGCGCTATGTGGACCAGCTGCGTGAATTCTATACGGCCGGCTGGATGAAGTGGATGGAAGTATGACGCTACGTAAGGCACGCCATGGAACATGCAAGGAAAGCAATATCGGGGGGAATTCCCCCGGTTTTTTGCCCCATAAGTTAGTGTTATCTAACTATAAGAAGGAGGTTCTGTGATGAAACAAAAAAAGTCAAACGCCCTATCCGTTCTGTTGGACTATGCGGGCAGCCATAAAAGGCTTACGTTTCTTGGCCTGACGCTATCTGCGGTATCCATGCTCATGAGCATGGCACCCTACATCTGCATATGGCTGGTGGCGCGTGATCTGATTGCCGTAGCGCCGAACTGGATGCAGGCGCAAAGCATTGCGCGTTATGGCTGGATGGCATTTGGCTTTGCGGTGGGCGGCATATTGCTGTATTTTGCGGGGCTGATGTGTACCCATCTGGCGGCGTTTCGCACGGCATCCAACATCCGCAAGCGGGGCATTGCCCATGTGCTGAGGGCTCCGCTGGGCTTTTTTGATTCGAACGCCTCGGGTTTGATCCGCAATCGACTGGATGCGGCGGCAGCTGAGACGGAAACGCTGCTCGCGCACAATCTGGCGGACATCGTGGGGACGATCACCTTGTTTTTGAGCATGATCATATTGATGTTCGTGTTTGACTGGCGGATGGGAGCCGCGTGTCTTATGGCAGCAGTGATTTCCATACTCGCGATGTTCTCCATGATGGGCGGCAAGAACGCCGGGTTCATGGCCGAGTATCAGGCGGCGCAGGATCGCATAAGCAAGGCGGGCACCGAATATGTGCGCGGCATCCCTGTGGTCAAGATCTTCCAGCAGACCGTCGATTCGTTCAAGGCGTTTAAGCAGGCGATAGAAGAATACAGCGAAAAAGCCGGACGCTTTGAGGGCGAGGTCTGCAGCGTGCCGCAGTCGGTCAACCTGACGTTCACTGAAGGCGCGTTTGTATTCATGGTTCCAGTGGCGCTGTTTCTTGCACCCGTGGCGCTGGCTGGAGGCGGCCTGGCAGGCTTTATAACCAACTTTGCGTTTTATGCGGTATTTTCCGCGATCATCTCCACGGCGCTGGCCAAGATTATGTTTGCCGCGTCCGGCATGATGCTGGCCAGCACGGCGCTGGGCCGCATCAATCAGGTGATGTGCGCGCCGAGGCTGATTGCACCTCAGCGTCCACAGATGCCCAAGAACGGAAAAGTGGAATTCAAGGATGTAAGTTTTACCTATGACGGTACGCAGACACCTGCGCTTTCCCATGTCTCATTCTGCGCGGAACCGGGGCAGGTGATCGCGCTGGTCGGCCCCTCGGGCGGAGGCAAGACCACGGCCGCCAGCTTGATCCCACGATTCTGGGACGTCGATTCCGGCGTGGTGGAAGTTGGCGGTGTAGACGTGCGTCAGATGGACCCGCATGTGCTCATGGAGCAGGTAGCATTCGTTTTCCAGAACAGCCGTCTATTCAAGACTTCGATCCTGGAAAACATCCGCATCGCCCGGCCCAGCGCCACCCGGGAACAGGTGCTGGCGGCGCTGATGGCCGCGCAGTGCAAGGACATTCTTGAAAAGCTTCCCGCGGGGGTCGATACCAAAATCGGAACCGAGGGTACGTATCTATCCGGTGGCGAGACGCAGCGCATCGCGCTGGCGCGGGCAATCCTGAAAGACGCGCCAATCGTGGTGCTGGATGAGGCCACCGCCTTTGCCGATCCTGAAAACGAAGTGCTGATCCAGAAGGCCTTTGCGGAACTGACCAGAAGCCGCACCGTCATCATGATTGCGCACCGGCTGTCAACCGTCGTGGGCGCGGACAAAATCATCGTGCTGGATTCGGGACGCATTGTCGAGCAGGGCTCTCATGCGCAGCTGCTCGTCGCAAAGGGTGCCTATGCCCGCATGTGGGCGGATTACAATCAGGCCGCGCAATGGAAGATCGCGCGCGAAGAGGAGGCAAAGTAAATGTTCGGACAGAAGTTTCAGCGCAAATACGCCCTGACCGAGCAGGGGGTGCGCAATGTCAAAAAGGGGACATTCTGGACGGTCATCGTCAATCTGACGGTTATGGGCGGCATGAGCATTCTCTACCTGATGATGTCCGGCTTTATGGGTACGCTTACGGCCGGACAACCACTGCCAAACCTGGCGTTTATGATTGCTCTGGTGGTCGCCTTTGTCGCGCTGTCTATCGCGACGCATTTGCAGCAGTACAAGACCACATATGGTCTGGTGTACAACGAGGTCAAAGCTACGCGCCTCAGCCTGGCTGAGCGGCTGCGCAAGCTGCCGCTGGGATACTTTGGCAAGCGCGATCTGGCCGACCTGACGGAGACGCTGATGGGCGACGTGAACCGCATGGAACATGTCTGGTCGCATGTGCTAGGCTATCTGTATGGCGCCTATATCTCCACAGCGGTTATCGCGGTCTGCCTGCTGGCCTACGATTGGCGGCTGATGCTCGCCAGTCTGTGGGGCGTACCGGTGGCGTTCGGCCTGCTGTTCGGCGCGCGCAGGCTTGCCAGCCGCTGCGCCGAGCGGACAAAACAGGCCGCGGTGCGCGTATCCGACGGCATTCAGGAAGCGCTGGAAAACGTCCGGGAGATTCGAGCGACAAATCAGGAGGAGCGATATCTTGAGGGACTTAACCGCAAAATCGACGAGCACGAGCGCATCATGATCCGTGGCGAACTGGGCACAGGCATCTTTGTCAATGCCGCCAGCGTGATCATGCGCCTGGGCGTGGCAACGACCATTCTCGTGGGAACCGGCCTCATTTTGTCCGGTCGCATCGACTTTATGCTGCTCTTTCTGTTCCTGATGGTCATTACGCGGGTCTACTCCCCCTTTGACCAGAGCCTGGCGCTGATCGCGGAAGTGTTTGTGTCGCAGGTATCGGCCGACCGGATGATGGAAATCTACCATACCCCCATTGCAGAAGGCGCGGAGACATTTACGCCACGGGGGCATGACATCGTCTTCGATCATATTAGCTTTGCCTATGAGAAAAAAGAAGTCCTGCACGACGTAAGCTTCACAGCAAGGGAGGGCGAAGTGACCGCTCTGGTCGGCCCTTCCGGTTCGGGAAAGAGCACCTGCGCGCGGCTGGCAGCGAGACTGTGGGACGTGACCGGCGGCACGATCCGGGTAGGCGGCGTGGATATCGCGACTGTAGACCCGGAAGTATTGTTGCGCGATTACTCCATGGTCTTTCAGGACGTGGTGCTGTTTGACGATACCGTGATGGAAAACATCCGCCTGGGCAGGCGCGGCGCGAGCGATGAAGAAGTGCGCGCCGCGGCCAGAGCCGCCAACTGCGACGAGTTCGTTCGCAAGCTGCCCATGGGTTATGATACGCCGATCGGTGAGAACGGGGCCAGGCTCTCGGGCGGCGAGCGACAGCGCATCTCCATTGCCCGGGCGCTGCTCAAGGACGCGCCTATTGTGCTGCTGGACGAGGCCACCGCCAGCCTGGATGTGGAAAATGAGACGAAGGTGCAAAGCGCGCTGTCCCGCCTGCTGGCAGGCAAGACGGTACTGGTCATCGCCCACCGCATGCGCACAGTCGCAGGCGCGGATCACATCGTAGTGTTGGAGAATGGCCGCGTGGCCCAACAGGGCTCTCCCGCGCAGCTGATGGCGGAAGGCGGGCTTTATCGCCGGATGGTGGCACTGCAAAACGAGAGTGCCCAGTGGAAGCTGAAATCAACCCGATAAGCATCCCTCTACCCCGGCATTCCGACGGCTATACCGAAGGATCTTCTTGTCTGGCGCTGGCATTCCATAAAAGTTTGCGAAAGATGCAACTTGACAAATGCGTAGAACCATGATATGATTTCATCGAGTTAGACTTAACTAACTGCAAGGTGGGCTCTGCGTGTGTATCGCAGAGTTTCATTTGAGAGAATGGTTAGCCTGTACTAACTAAGATGGTCCATCAGAAAAGGAGGTCATCATAGCGTGGGGTTGGAAGAAAAACATTCATGGCGCCTAAGCATAGCGCTTGGGCTGCTGCTGGCCGTCGTTTCCTTTCTTTCGCTCTTCGTTGGCGTAATGGATATGACGCCGGGAGAACTGTTTGCGGGTAACGCGGAGCAATTTGAGCTTTTCCTGATTTCCCGTTTGCCCAGGTTGCTTGCCATCCTCTGCACAGGTATGGGCATGAGCGTTGCGGGGCTGATCATGCAGCAGCTGTGCATGAACAAGTTTGTCTCCCCCACCACAGGCGCTACGCTGGCATCGGCGCGCTTCGGCATTCTGCTGGCGCTGTTGTTTCTGCCGGGATCGACCATTATGGGCAGGGCGTTGTTCTCCTTTATCTTCGCGGTACTGGGCACGTGGATCTTCGTATGGTTCATCCAGCGCATTCAGTTCAAGGATACCGTGATGGTGCCGCTGGTGGGCATTATGTTCGGCAACATCATCGGTGGCGTGACCAGCTTTCTGGCGTACCGCTACGAAATGACCCAAGCGCTGTCCTCGTGGGAAGTAGGTCATTTCTCCATGGTGCTGCGCGGACGGTACGAGATTGTGTACCTGGTTGTTCCGTTGCTGGTAATCTCGTTTATCTATGCCAACCATTTCAATATTGTCGGCATGGGTAAGGACTTTTCCAAGAATCTGGGCGTGCACTACAACCTCGTGCTCTTTGGGGGACTTACGATTGCGGCAGTCATTACCGCCAGCATTGTGAGCATTGTAGGCTCCATTTCCTATATCGGTCTGATTGTGCCCAATATCGTAGCAATGTTTAAGGGTGACAAGATCCGAGGTACGCTTGCGGATACAGCCATGTTCGGCGCCCTGTTTGTGCTGGTGTGCGATATTATCGCGCGGCTGGTTATCCACCCCTACGAGCTGCCCATCGAACTAATCATCGGCATTGTCGGAAGCATTCTGTTTGTCGCCATGCTGATGTACCGGCTCAAGCATGGCCGCAAGGCGATCCGGCTTGGGAAAAAGAAGGAGGTTGCGGCATGAATACATGCGTCAAACGCCGAAACGCCGCCGCTCTTTTTGTCTTGGGTGCGCTGGTTGTCCTGTCCGTGATCGCTTATATGACGGTGGAGTTGAATTTCAGCAACGAGCGCCTGTTGCGCTTTGCCATGAAGCTGCGCGCGCCGAAGCTGTTTGCCATGTTGATTGCGGCCATTGCCATCGGCGGCGCGTCGATTGTGTTTCAGTCCATCATCAACAACACGATTGTGACGCCCTGCCTATTAGGCATGAACTCACTGTATACGCTGATGCACACGGCAGTGTACTTTTTCTTGGGGTCCGGCAGCTTCTTTGCCACCAACGCCAATGCGGCTTTTGCCCTGGATCTTCTGCTGATGAGCAGCGCCGCAACACTCATCTATGGTTATCTCTTCAAGGCAACTCACTACAATGTGCTCTATGTGCTGCTCATCGGCACGGTACTGACTTCATTTTTCGGCAGCATCCAGTCTACGTTGATTCGCGTCATGGATCCAAACGAGTATGACACGCTGCTGACGACGTTGGTTGCTTCCTTTGACAACATGAACAACGAGCTTCTGTTGTTTTCCGGCATCCTGCTGGTTCTGCTAGTATTTGCGCTGCGCAAAGAGTTGAAGCTGCTGGATGTCATTACCCTGGGCAAAGAACAGGCCATCAACTTGGGTGTGGATTACAACCGAACCATTGGTCGGCTGCTGGTAGGCGTGACGGTTTGCATTGCCATTGCCACGGCACTGGTCGGACCCATCTCCTTTTTGGGGCTCATCATTGCCAACCTAGGACGGCAATTGATGCAAACCTACCGGCACAGCCAGTTGATCGCGGCTTCCACCATGATGGGTATGCTGGTGCTGGTGGCAGGCCAGTGCCTGGTAGAGCATGTATTTGCCTATGTCATTCCGGTGAGCGTGTTCATCACGGTTGGCGGAGGCGTATATTTCCTGATGCTGTTATTGACAAAGAAGAAGGTGTAAAACGATGAAGGTTCAGGCATTAAGCAAACGATACGATGGCAAAGCGGTGGTCGATTCCGTCAGTTTCAGCATTCCAAAGGGCAAGGTAACGTCCCTGATCGGCCCCAACGGCGCGGGAAAATCCACGGTGATGGGCATGATCTCCCGCCTGATTGCAAAAGACGCGGGCTTGATCGACTTTGAAGACAGGGATATTGCCAAATGGAAGAGTCGGGAATTGGCCAAAAAACTGGCGATCCTGACGCAGCACAACAATGTGCAGATGAAGCTGACCGTGCGGGAGCTGGTCGCGTTTGGGCGTTTCCCCTATTCCGGGAATCATCTGACGAAGGAGGATCAGCGCATTGTTGACCAGGCTGTTGCCTACATGGAATTAAAGGAATTTGAGGACCGCTTCATTGATGAGTTGTCCGGCGGCCAGCGGCAGCGTGCATATATCGCCATGGTCATCGCGCAGGATACAGACTATATTCTTCTGGACGAGCCGACCAACAACCTGGACATCTATCACGCCACCAACATGATGAAAATTGTCCGAAGAATGTGCGATGAGCTAGGCAAAACCGTCATTTTGGTGCTTCATGAAATCAACTATGCGGCGTTTTACTCCGATTATATCTGCGCCTTCAAGGAAGGGAAGATTGCTGCGTTCGGAAGCGTACAGGAGGTTATGACCAAAGAGACGCTGTCCTCCATCTACAGCGTGGATTTTGAGATCATGCAAATCGAAGGAAAGCCCCTGACAATTTACTATTGATATTGAGCCATATGGCTTGATATACATCAAACTTTCAGTACTTTATGTAAAGGAGTGGTATCCCATGAAAAAACTGTTGTCCCTGATGTTGTCTGCGCTGTGCCTGCTGACTGCTGCATCGGCTTTTGCTCAGGAGAGCGCGCCTGAAACCGTCGTCATCCAGGCGTTGAACGGAAACCGCGAGTCCATTGAGCTGACGGTACCTTACGATCCCCAGCGCATTGCAATTCTGGATATGGCTTCGCTGGATATTCTGATGGCCCTTGGGCTCGAAGACCGTGTGGTCGGTTCCGCGTCCTCTTCTCTGGAGTACGTGCAAAGCGTTGTAACCGCCGAAGGCGTCGCCAACCTGGGCACCATCAAGACGGCGGACATGGAAGCCGTCATGGCCTGCGAACCGGACATTATCTTCATCGGCGGACGCCTGAGCGGCTCCTATGATACCTTGAGCGAAATCGCGCCGGTCGTCTATCTGCCCACCACGGACGAAGGTACGCTGGCCCAGACGCGCCTGAATGCGGACACGATTGCTTCCATCTTTGGCAAGGAGGCGGAAGTTGCGGCGCTTTTTGAAGGCTTCGACGCGCGCATTGAGACGCTGAAAAGCTTCGCCGATGGCAAAACCGCAATCGTCGGTCTGGTGACCAGCGGCGGATTCAACGTGCTGGGCAACGACGGCCGCTGCTCCATCATCGGCCGCGAAGCCGGGTTCACCAATGTGGGCGTGGACGCCGAAATTGATACGGCGACGCATGGCAATGAGGCTTCGTTTGAATTCATCGTGGAAAAAGCGCCGGAATACATCTTTGTGATGGATCGCGATGCGGCGATTCAAACCGAAGGCGCGAAGCTCGCGCAGGAAATCATGGAAAACGAGCTGGTTATGACCACGGATGCCTATAAAAACGGCAACATCGTCTATCTGGCCCATCCTGCCGTGTGGTACACTGCCGAGGGTGGCATCACGGCGCTGGATATCATGCTGCAGGATCTGGAAGCGGAACTGCTGCAGTAAAAGCACGCTGCTACAAATAGCGGACGGGGGGATTTAAAGTGACGCCACTTTAAATCCCCTATTTTATCATATACTCCGCCATCTGAAGGAGAAAGTTTGGCTGGTGGGACAGTCCTTGAGCGGTATGGTTTCCCAGGGCATTCTATTCTTTTTCCTTATCGAGCGAATGATGAAGTGGGTAGCGCTTAAGTAAGGAAAACGATAGCTTACCTCGTAGGAAAAGGCCGCTCTGAAGGAACTTGTGCGACACCATGATGGAGCTGCTCACCACCCCTACCAGGCGCACATGCTTGATTTTCTCTGCGATGCGGAACATTATTGCGGCATGCTTCGGGAGAGCTTTGCCCACTTGGCGGGTGCTGTTGATCTTGTCCAAGGTGATACCACCTTCACCCGTCTATAAGCAAGACTTGATCGACCTGATACCCAAACCTACGGTGGTCCCCGACTTGACCGACTGATACCTGGCGCTCATGGTGCAACTGGAAGACTATGCAAAACTAGTGGCAGAATTCATCAAGACTCGAACAGGAGGATGACCATGTCCAAGTTGGGTGTAGTGGAGGACACACTGTTTGTCCCCATGCTGGGTAGGATCTATGCCAGTGAACGTTATCTGCAGGTCTTATACGATCAAAAAGCCCTAGAGCTAAAGAAAAAACTGCCATCCGATCTGCTGGAGTATGGTAGTCAGAACCAATACACCTTGCTTGCCTCCGCAACCCGATCAGCCAATATGGATCGCTATATCCGCTCGTTTCTACAGCGCAGACCAAATGGTGTGATTGCTCAGCTTGGCTGCGGGCTTGAAACGGCCTATTACCGAAGTGATAATGGGGGGACATGCTGGTATGCCGTGGATCTGCCCCATGTCATCAAATACCGGCAAGAACTGCTGCCAGAACCGGAGCGGGAAACCTATCTTGCCAGGGATGCCTTTGCTGAGGACTGGATCAGGCAAATCCGCACGTATGTGCCTAATGCTCCCATTCTGGTGACCGCCGGCGGACTGTTCCACTATTTTGAGGAGTCCAAAGTCCTGGGGCTGTTCCAAATGCTCCGTCAATTTGGCGAGGTAGAAGTTGTCTTTGACGCCGTGAGCAAAAGCGGTATGGCCATGATGCGCAGGAAGTACATGAGACAGGTGGGCCATGCGGATGCGCAGATGTTTTTCCATGTAGATTCTACGGAGGAACTGGCTCAAAAGGTTAACGCAAACACAAAGGTTTTAGCGGATGAATCCTACTACAGCGCTATCCCCCAGCAAGGCCTTTTGTTTGCTACAAGGGTCTGCATGGCAGTCTCTGACCGGCTTCGCATGGTCAAAATGGTACATCTGCGGATATAAAATAATGAAACTCATTTTCCTGTTTAAAACCATCAATTTGCAAGTCGAAGGCGAACCCAAAAGTCTGCAAATAACGAGTTCTTCTAAAGCACACTGCCGTCAGTAGTTTTCATAGTATTGCAGTGTGTCGAAGAAGCAATCCTCCACGAATCCAGCCTTCAGCTACAATTCAGCCATCGGCTCTGTTTGCGGGGTATATTTCTTATACGGTAATCTCCGTTCCATCCCTGAAACAAAAGGTTAATGTCTTTTCGTTTTTTGTTTTGCTGCGGTTGACGATAACCTGTTCTACCGTTCCTGCAAACAGCTGCTCATCAAAACTAATAAGCCTCGTCGTATTCTTGATCTTGTCAATGAACGCTTCCAATTTCCGCTTCCTGCCTGCCTTCACAGTCAGCTGTTCTTTCAACTTGAGAATCTTTTCCTTTAAAATGCCACACTTCGCTGACAGCGCCTCGAATTCCCGGTTGTACTCTTCCTGGTTCTGGGCAGTTTTCGCGTTTCTGCAAACCATATGCTCCATCTCCAGATTGATCTCATCGAGCCTTGCCTGCGTGCGTTCCAGCTCGCGCTCCTGCTGCGACGTGTCGGTCAGGCTGGCGATCATCGTCTCGTATGCAGAGAAGATTTCACTTCTGCGTTCCAGTATTCTCCCCAGCGCCCTTTCAAAGGCGGCCTTGATCTCCTCCTCCCGCACATGCGGTGATGGGCACGGCTTGCCCTTCTGTGCGTACTTCCGGTTGCAGCGGTAAACGACGCTTCGATAGGCGTCCGTGCTGTGCCAGACCTTGCTGCCGAAGTACGCGCCGCATTCCCCGCAAATCAGCCGGCCGGAAAAGACCGTGGTCGCGCTGGTATGCTTTCCACGCTGTCTGCGCCTGGACATTTCAAACTGTACAAGCTCGAACACCTCCCCGCTGACGATGGCCGGATGGCTGTTTTCAACGTAGTATTGGGGAGCCTCACCTTCATTGACTTTTGCCTTCTTCGTCAGAAAGTCCACGGTAAAGGTCTTTTGCAGAAGTGCATCCCCCCTGTACTTCTCGTTGCTTAGGATGGATTTGACCGTACTGGCCTGCCACTTTGCTTTCCCCGCAGGCGTGGGAACACCACGCTTCGTCAGAGCAGCCGCTATGCCGGAGGGCGTCTTCCCGTCCAGAAACATGGCGTAGATCTCACGCACAACTTTGGCTTCATCCTCCACGATCTGCATTTCGCCGTCCGGTCCTTTTTCATAGCCGAGGAAATGAGCATAGGCAACCGATACCTTGCCGTCCGCAATGCGCTTGCGCCAGCCCCAGGTCACATTTTCGGAAATGGAACGACTCTCCTCCTGCGCCAGGGATGACATGATCGTGATGAACAACTCGCCTTTGCTGTCCAGCGTGTCGATGTTCTCCTTCTCAAACGTCACGCCCACGCCCTTCTCCTTGAGCTTGCGAACCGTTGTCAAGGTATCCACGGTGTTGCGTGCGAAGCGGCTGACCGATTTGGTGATGATCCGGTCGATCTTGCCGGCCATGGCGTCGTCGATCATGCGGTTAAAATTCTTACGCTTTTTCGTATTGGTTCCTGAGATTCCCTCGTCGGCATACACCTCAACAAACGTCCAGTCCGGATTTTCACGTATTTTCTTTGTGTAATAATCCACCTGCGCTTCATAGGAGGTGAGCTGTTCCTCATCGTCGGTGCTGACGCGGGCATAGGCCGCAACCCGCAAACGTTCCGTCAGCGGTCGCGTGGTGGCATACCTTCGCATCGTCGCGGGAATCATGCGTACTCTCGTGCCACCGGCTGTCGCTTCATTCATGTTGCCACCTCCGTTTCATCTGTTCGCTGGCTTTTTGACGCATCTCAGGCGTCCAGGAGTTTGCTCGGGATTCCCACGCCCACTCCCGTTCCTCCGTGCGTCCATTCCGAAGCAGAAAGCGCAGAAGATTCTTGCCGATCACATGAATCGCTTCCAAGCCTTCCACGGCCTTATCCGTCAGTTTCTCCACGCCCAAAACCTCACAGGTCAGGGCAATGAGCGTCTCCTCCGGGATCTGACTCGCTGGACAGTAGCGTTTCCCTTTGCCTGAATAAGTCGCACACTGCCAGGTGTAGCGCGGAATTGCGCCCCGTGGAGCGCGTCCTGCGGTTGTAATGCGCGCCACAGTTTCCGCACACGATCTTGCCGGTCAGAGGATAACGCACCGTCGTCGGCTTTCGTACATTGATCATCTCCCGCCTCTTTGCAAGGATCTGCTGCGCGCGTTCAAAGGTCTCATGGCTGATAATAGCCGGGTGCGTGTTCTCGGCATAAAACCGATCCAGCTGGCCCATATTGCGACGCTGCTTCTTGGTCAGATGATCTTCCACGAAGGTCTTTTGCAGTAAGGCGTCGCCCGTATATTTCTCGTTGGTCAACATTTCAACCACATGATTGGCCGTCCATGCTCCGCCAAAACGCCGCGGAATCTTCGCTTCCCGCAGGTTTGCCGCGATCTTTATGCTTCCCTCACCGTTCAGATACGCCTGGAATACGTCTCGCACCACGGCGGCTTCTGTTTCATGGATCACGATCTGTCCATGTTCGCTTCTGTACCCATACAGCAGCATCAGATTGATGGGCTTTCCTTCGGAGAAATCCTTGCGTATCCGCCACTTGCAGTTATCGGATACGCTCTTGCTCTCCTCCTGCGCAAAAGAAGCGAGGATGGTGAGCATCAACTCGCCATCCCCGCTTATGGAATGAATGTTCTGTTCCTCAAAGTAAACGTCCACGCCCAGCGCTTTGAGCTCGCGTACCGTTTCAAGCATGGTCACGGTATTGCGCGCAAACCGGCTGATGGACTTGGTCAGAATCAGATCGATCTTTCCCGCACGGCAGTCCGAGAGCATCTGACAAAACCTGGGTCTTTCCCCTTTGGTGCCGGTGTACGCTTCATCCGCATATACGCCCGCGTATTCCCAGGCAGGCTGGCTCTGGATATAGGCGCTGTAGTAGCTGATCTGCTCTGAAAGGGAGTGCAGCATTGCGTCCTTTCCCGTAGACACGCGGCAATAGGCTGCAACTTTTTTACGGCATGGGACAGATGTGTCAGTTCTGACCTGTCGGATCCGGATGTCCGGTTTCTTCTGTTCTGCTTTCAAGGCAATCGCCTCCTTCCGCGACCAACTATCCCTCTTTTGAGGCCGGGAGTCAACCGTGATCTTGATACAATCCGCCCCAGACAGGAGAGAATCTTTCCGCGAGAAACTGTGACGTTCTGACGAATTCCTTTCCGTTTACCAATCCTGCATCGCGCAGATCCCTGAGTATCGCTATAGAGACGCGATATGTCAGCTCGCGTTGAAGTTGATCATGCGTGAGAAAAGGCGCATAGATTGCTTTCTCCATGCTATGCGTCCCAGCCTCCTCTCTGCGCCGCAAACCGGCTGTGGATATAACAGGCATGACTGCAGAATTTTCTGCGCCGGTCATGGCCCTGCAAGGGTTTTCCGCATCCGGCGCACAGCGTCCGTTCTCCGTCGCAATGCGCCTGCGTGCGCCAGTAGGCAACGCGGCAGGCTTCCGAACAGAACCTGCGCTTTTTCCTGCCGGGAATACGAATAACCGGCTTCCCACATCGTAGACATACAGGTTTTGCACTCTGGCTCTCCGACTGTTCGACCGCCTCATAGCCCGTTATGGCAAGCATATCTGCCTCGTCGCGACGGCAAAAGGATTTGACTGTACCGAGTGGAATATCGAGCGCCGCACTGATCCGCTTATAGCCCATACCAGCAGTCCTGAAGCTGCGAATCTGTTTCTTTTGCTCTTCTGTCATCGTTCCTCCTGTATATACCATTACTCCTGGATCGAAAAAAAAAGATGTGCCTTGATTCATGCTCGGATCACCCTGCTGTATTCACCGGACACCCACCCAACGCGCGCATTGACCACAACGGCATTCCAGCCGTTCTGCGCGGTGGCCACATAGTCCAGCGTCGTGCCCGGCGCAAGCTGGGTGATGCGCCCATACTGCGTGCCGTTGCCCACGCGGATGTTGACCTTGCCGCCTTCCGACACGATGACTACCTGGGACCCGACGGGCTTTTCGGCATCGTTCTCCTCGCCGCCATCCTCCGGCTGCGCAGGCTGCTCCGGCACTTCATCGCCAGCCGAGAGCGCGTCCATGAGCGCGGCGTGGCTCTTTTCGCCGTACTTGCCGTCCACCTCGAGGCCCTCCGCCTTCTGGAAGGCGCGCACAGCCGCTTCGGTCTCCGAGCCAAAGTCGCCGTCTGCGCCGTACTTCAGCAGGCTGTAGCCCAGCTTGAGCAGGTGTTCCTGCAGTTGCTTCACATCGTTCCCTTCGGTGCCCTTTGTGAGCAGCCTGGAGCCCAGCGCATGTTCCGTCTGCGGGGGCTTCGCGTTGCCAGCTTCGCCGTAGTCGATAAACGGCAACGGGTACCAGTGCGTCCAACTGCGGTCTTTGACACAGGTTTTGACACAGCCATCAGAAAAGCTGCGTTCCTCCACAGCGAAGCCGTCGCTCACATACACGCCCACATGCCGTTCGAGCACAGCGCGATGCCGGGAATCTCCGGTAGACTGTCCATCGTGCCCCAGGTGCACCCCTTGCTCTTGGCATAGCTGAACATGCCGTTCGCCGACTTGTCCGGGCAGCTGTTACCGCCATACTTGCTGGTCTTGTGCGTGCCGATGCTCTTGATTACGCCCTTGCCGCCGTCTGTCCAGCAGTATCCCTCGATGAGGCCGACACAGTCCGCGCAGACCTTCTTCTTCGTGATATCATCCTTGTAGCGGCTGGTTCGGCTGGAACCATAGTGGGATGGATACTGCTCGGCCTTGCGGCTGCGCAGGGATTCGGTGCATTTATAGACGCCGATGCCGTACCAGGCGGAGTGTTGATTCTTTCTTACATATTTGTCCCTCCCTGAACCATTCCACATAGGGCTACCAAGCTTTGGCAAAAAGCAGCAAAATGTTCATTGGTGAAACAAAAAAGGACGGCGGTAGCCCGTCGCCCTATGCTGGTTACAATTTGAGTCAATCCTTCTTGGGTGAAGTATAGGTCATGGCCTGCTTGCTATCCGACAGTCCGTTTGTAGTGGGATCAGCAATGACGCCAACCATGCCCAGGATCATGAGAATTCCCTCTGCCACCTGCATGACCGCGCTCTGCGTCACGACAGGCGCAATCTCCAGCAGTTGCAGCAGATCATAGACGAAAACCACGACCAACGAAATCAGGCCGGTCAGGAAGGTCTTGTTCTAATAGCGGACTTTCCAGTTGATGTTCATAGAATGATCCTCCTTAATGTGTTGATTGCAGCGCGGAATTACCGCAACTGCTCGGGCGGCTGTTTGCTGTTTTGGGGGCTATACCCCGGGTCCCGAATTTCGCGGAAATTTACGCGAGAGGGGGCCGCGGTCTCTTAGGAACCGCTCCCAAGGATTCGAAGGCCCCCTGGGGGCCGCGCGGCGGGCTGGGCGGCGGCGGGTGCCGGGCGCGGGGG
>ERZ857521.1232-NODE-1232-length-32250-cov-7.561236_pt1 | contig 32250 bp, 34 predicted proteins | sample MGYA00519701_ERZ857521 | MGnify/ENA primary metagenome ERZ857521 (study PRJEB31778, sample SAMEA3449346) | human gut metagenome | biome: human gut; feature: human-associated habitat; material: faeces | place: United Kingdom | collected 2010/2012 ...
AATGCCCAAAAAAAGATATCAAAAAAAGGTAAAAGAATATGAAGAAAAGAAAAAAATAATAGGAGATATAAAAGGAGCAATACAAGAAGGACAAGAACTAGATGAACAAATAAATCACAAGAAACAAGAACAAAAATAAAAAGAAGGAGAATTAAGAAATGGGGTTAAGATTAATATATGGAAGAGCTGGAACAGGAAAAAGCGAAAAATGTTATAAAGAAATATCAGAAAAAATAAAACAAAACAACAAAATATTAATAATAACACCAGAGCAATTTTCATTCACAGCAGAAAAAAAGCTAATGGAAGCAATAGAAACAGAAGCAGTATTCAATGCAGAAGTTGTAACATTTAGCAGAATGGCATATAGAGTAATACAAGAAATAGGAGGAAGAACAGAAACAAACTTAAGCAAATGTGGAAAAGCAATGTTAATATACTCAATATTAAATAATTGTAAAAAAGACCTAAAATTTCTTGGAAAAACAGATGAAAATGTTGACATGGCAGGAACAGCAATAACAGAATTCAAAAAACACGGAATAAGTGTAGAACAATTAAAACAAGAAACAGAAAAACAAAGTGATATATACTTAAAAAATAAATTAAATGATATAAATATGATATATGAAAAATTTCAAGAACAAATTGCTGGAAAATATATAGATGAAACAGACTTATTAACAATATTAGCACAAAATGTGGATAAAGTACCTGATTTTAAGGATAATTTGATATATATAGATGAATTTGCAGGATTCACAAGTCAAGAATATGATATTATTCAAAAACTTGTAAAAATTGCAAAACAAGTAACAATAACAATATGTACAGACACAATACATGAAATAAAAAATGCAGATACAGACATATTTTATTCAAATCAAATAACAATAAATAAATTATTACAATTAGCATCAGAAAATGATATCAAAATAGAAGAAGTAGAATTAGAGCAAACATATAGATTTAAAACACCAGAATTAAAACATTTAGAACAAAATTTATATAATTCAAAAGTAAAATATTTTGAACAAATACCACAAAATATAAAAATATTTCTTGCTAAAAATCAATATTCAGAAATAGAAGAAGTAGCAAAAAAAATATATAAATTAGTAAGAGATGAAAATTACAGATATAGAGATATAGCAGTAATTACAAAAAATATAGACACATATTCAAGTTTAGCAAGAGCAATATTTGACAAATATAACATACCAATATTTATAGATGAAAATAGAGACTTAAGCCAAAACATTTTAGTACAATATGTACTCTCAATATTAGAAATATTTACAAAAAATTGGACAGAAGAAGCAGTGCTAAATTATATAAAAATAGGATTTTCAGAAATAGATGAAGATGATTTATTTAGATTAGAAAAATATTGTTTAAAATGGGGAATTAAGCAAAACAAGTGGAAAAAAGAATTTACATATGGTAATTATGAAGAAAAAGATAAAGAAGAAATAGCAAGATTAGAAGAAATAAGAAAACAGATAATAGAACCATTAATAAGCTTAAAAAATAAATTAGACGAAAATAAAACAGCAGAAGGAATATCAAGAACAATATATAATTTTCTAATAGAGCAAAATATAGCAGAAAAAATAAAACAAAAACAAGAAAAATTAGAAGAGCAAGGACTAATAGATTTATCAAATGAATATCAAAGCAGTATACAAACAATTATAGATATATTAGATGAGATTGTACTGGTTTTTAAAGATGACAAAATAACATTAGACAAATATGCTCAAATTTTAAAAGTAGGATTTAAAAATAGTAGTTTAACAAAAATACCAGGAACACAAGACCAAGTGATGATGGGAGATATAGACAGATCAAGAAGTCATAAGGTAAAGGCAATATTTATAATAGGATTAAATGATGGAGTATTTCCAAGTGTAAGAAAAGATGAAGGATTTTTGAATGATGCTGATAGAGAGATTTTAAAACAAGATGGAATAGAACTTGCTAAAGGAACAATAGACAAATTATATGAAGATAATTTCAATATATATAAAGCATTTACAACAGCAGAAGAAAGATTGTATTTATCATATCCATCATCAGATATGCAGGGAAAAGCATTAAGACCATCAATGTTAATAAATAAAATCAAAAAAATCTATAAAAATATAGAAGAGCAAAGTGATGTAATAGAGGAAAAATCTGAAATATTAAATCAAAATACAACATTTGAACAGTTAATAAAAAATATTAATAAATTAAAAGACACAGAAATTGAAAAAATGTGGTATTATGTATATGATTATTATAAAAAAGATGAAAATTGGAACAATAAATTACAACAAAGCTTAAAAGGATTAGACTATTCAAATTTACCAGAAAAAATAAAACAAGAAAATATAGATAAATTATATGGAAATAAATTAACAACAAGTATATCAAAAATAGAACAATATAGAAGATGTCCATTCTCATATTTTTTACAATATGGACTAAAAATAAAACCACAAGAAGAATTAAAAGTACAAAGTTTTGACACAGGAACATTTATGCATGAGACAATTGATGAATTTTTTTCAATTGTAAAAGAAAATGGATATCAATTATCAGAATTAACAGAAGAACAAATATCAGAAATAATAGACAAAATAATTGATGAAAAACTTTTACAAAATAAAAATTATATATTTACATCAACAGCAAAATATAGAGCATTAGTTGTAAGATTAAAAAGATTAGTAAAAAAAGCACTAAAATATATAGTAGAAACATTAACATTAAGTGAATTTAATGTATTAGGAACAGAAATAGAATTCGATGAAAAAGGAAAATATAAGCCAATTAGAATAACATTAGATAATGGAAAAAATGTTGAAATAATAGGAAAAATAGACAGAATAGATACAGCACAAAATGAAGATGGAAAATATTTAAGAATAATTGACTATAAATCATCAATAAAAAACATAGACTTAAATGAAGTATATGCAGGATTACAAATACAATTATTAACATATTTAGATGCAGCATGTAAAGAAGAAGATTTATTACCAGCAGGAATTTTATATTTCAATTTAATAGAGCAAATGGTAAAAGCAGAAAAAAATATCGGAATTGAAAAAATAGAAGAACAAATAAGAAAAGGCTTTAAAATGAAAGGTTTAATATTAGCAGATGTAAAGGTAGTAAAATTACATGATAAAAATCTAGATAGTGGATATTCAAATTTAGTTCCAGTATATATTTCCAAAAAAACTGGAGATATAAGTGAAGGAAATTCTAGTTGTGTAAGTAAAGAAGAATTTAAAGATTTACAAGACTATATGTATAAAGTAATAAAACAAATTTCAAATGAAATTTTAAGCGGAAAAATAGATTTAAAACCATTTTATAAAAATAAAAAAACACCATGTAGTTATTGTGATTATAGGAGTATATGTAATTTTAATAATGGTGCTTGCCAAAATAAATATAATTTCATTGATGAGAAGAGTAAAAAAGAGATATTAGAAAAAATAAAACAAGAAAAGTCTAATTAGCTTAGAATAAGAAAAGGCTTGGCTTATAAGGCGTAAGAAAGAAATGACAGAAGCCAAAAAAAGTTAAGTTTCAGGAAAGGAATGTCAAAATAATGAAAGACTTATCTAATGAAAATGTAATTCATATTGTTAAAGATGGAGTACAATATTTACAATTTAGAAGATTATTAGAATATAGTGATATTTTAGTACATGCCTATAGTTTAGGAATAGATAAAAATTTTAGAACAGCAAGGGCGAAGAATGTAGAGCCATTAACTAAAGAAGAAGTAAAAAAAGCCAATAAAGACTATTCAGATTTATGTAATGCTATTGAAATGAACTATATAGATCTAGTAAAACCAAATCAAGCACATACTAAAAATGTAAAAAAAGTAGATGAACATGTAAACATTAACAAACCAGACTTTAACTTAAAAGAATATGATTTAACAGATGGTTTAATAACAAACAAATCTAATATTTTATTAGCAACAACAAATGCAGATTGTATATTATTAATGTTTTTTGATCCAGTGAAAAAAGCAATAGCAAATGTACATTCAGGATGGAAAGGGACACTTCAAAGAATTTCTGTAGAAGTAGTAGAAAAAATGCAAAAAGAATATGGGAGCAATTCAAAAGATATTATTTGTTGTATATGTCCAAGCATAAGAAAATGTCATTTTGAAGTTGAAAAAGATGTACAAACTTTATTTGAAAATGAGTTTAAAGATTTAAAATTAGATGAAATTATAGAAAGAAAATCAGAAAATAAATGGCTGATAGATACAGTAAAAATAAATGAAGAAATTTTGCAAAAAGCAGGACTAAGAAAAGAAAATATTATAGATTGTGGAATTTGCAGTGTTTGCAATTCAGATTTAATACATTCATATAGAGTAGAAAAAGAAAAATATGGACTATCAACTGCAATAATTGGATTAAAATAGTAGAAAAGGAAATGTTGTAAAATGGAAGAATTTAAAGTTGTAATGCAAATATTATATAAAGAAAACAAATATTTAATTTTATTAAATACAAGACATCAAAAATATTTTTTGAAAATATTAGATGATGAAAAATTTATGTATCCAACAATGCAAGAATTTACAGAATTATATAATATTTTTGAAAAAAATGAAATAAGAAATAAATGTTATCATAAAGATTTTCAACAAGCTGAAAATAATTCAAAATTTAACCATAAAAAGTTAAAATTTGAACCCAAAATTATTTTTGGAAAGATTCTTGTTTCATTAGTAACAGCAATATCAATTTTGGGATGTGGACAAACAGTAAAAGCAGAAGGAAAAAGTCAAGAAATAGTTACAGTAGATCAAATACAAAGTCAAATTGAACTTAATGAAAAAGATATAGAAATTAATCAGGAGAATAGTAGTGATGAAGTAGTAACTATACAAAAATTAGCTCCAAATGAATATAAATTATTAACAGGAAATTGTGGAAGTGATTTGTATTTTGATTCAGTAGAAGAATTTAGTAAGCAATTAGGAAAAAATAAACCAACATATGCTGAAATAGAAAAAAAGATACAACAAAATAGTAGTATTCCAGATAAATATAAAACAGTTTTTATAGAAGGACTAGAGAATTTAAAAGTAACAATGCCTGATTTAAACTTATCAGTATTAGATGAACATTTGAAACGAGGATTAAAAGTTGTAGAAAAAACAGGTAAAGAAATTAGTGAACAAGAAGGTCCAAATTCTATAGCTGCATTTGATAAAGCAAATAGTATACTTTTTATAAATCCAGAGAATGTTAATGAAGAAACATTATTACATGAGTTAGCACATGCAATTACTGGAATTATAATGCAAAAAGATGGAAAAAAAATATATATGGGAACAGAAGCTATAATTTATTTTAAAGACACTGGAAATTTGCAAGTATATGGAACTGGATTTGCAGAAGCAATAGCTGATATTATTTCGAAAAATGCATTAGGAGATAAAGGAATTGAAAAAGGAAGTTATCAAGCAATAAGTGAGCAATTAGAAGTAATGTTAAATGTAACACATGATAGTCCGACAGATCTTGTTAACAAAGGAACATCAAGATTTATTCAAAAAGCGAAGAAAATAGGAATTGATACTATTTATGATAATATATCAAGCTGTGATATGTTATGTACAGCATTACAAGAAGGAATAAGTATTCAAACAGAATTAAGTGTAAAACAAAATTTATATAATTTTTTAATAAAATATGCTATGAAACAATTAGAACAAGGAATAAGTAAAGAGAGAATAATCAAGAACATAGATAATGCAATATTTAATACAACATATTCTAATGTTGTTGTATTTGAAGGTGGAAAAGCAATAGAAAGTTTTGAAATGATAGACTTAAGAAATGAAATAGTAGAAGAAATTCAAAATAAAAATGTAAAGATAAAAGAAGAAAGAGATTAGGAGAATGAAATTGATAGTTCCAGAGAAATTAAAAAAAGGTGACTTAATAGGAGTTGTAGCTCCAGCAAGTCCGATAATTGGAGATAATATTGAAGAAATTCAAAATGCGAAAAAAATAATTGAAAATTTAGGATATAAAGTAAAATTTTCTGAAAATTTATTTTCTAATTCGCAAAATTATAGTGCTAGTGCAAAAGAAAAAGCAAAAGATATAAATGAAATGTTTAAAAATTCGAATATAAAAATGATATGGTGTGCAAAAGGTGGAGAAAATAGTAATTCTACATTTGAATATCTTGATTTTGATATGATAAAGCAAAATCCAAAAATAATTTGTGGATATAGTGATATAACATCATTAACAAATATAATAACTCAAAAAACAGGATTAATTACATATAGTAGTACAAATTTTAAGACAGTAGCAACAGATGAGACAGATTATAGTTTAAAACAAGTTTTGAAAAGATTTGTAGATGGAGATTTGCAATTAGGGGAAGAAGCAGATTATAGAATAATTCAAAAAGGAAATGTTGAAGGACAACTTATTGGTGGAAATTTAAGTTTAACAAAAGCACTAGTAGCTGGAAAGTATAATATAGATTTCACAGATAAAATATTATTTCTAGAAGAATTGGGACTTGAAACATGTCCAGCACTTGCAAATAATTACTTATATTATATGAAACAAAATGATATATTTAAAAAAATAAGAGGAATATGGTTAGGAAATTATACACATGAAAGCAAAATTACATTAGAACGAATTTTGCTAGATGTTATAGGCAACGAATTTGATGGTCCAATAATAAAATCAGATAATTTTGGACATATTGAGAAAAAAATAGTAATTCCAATAGGAACAAATGCAAAAATAGATACATCTAAGAAATTACCAATTGAATTATTAGAAAAATGTGTAAAATAAACAAAAAACACTTGATTTTTTCAAAAAATGTGTTATAATAATGAGCGTAAAAAACACATAAAGAGTAGTTTAGTAGGAAGTGCCTATGAAAATAGGTCCGAATAGATGAAGATACTTTATGGAAGTTATAACAAAAAGGGAGGAATTAGAAATGGCAGTAGTTGCAATGAAACAATTACTAGAAGCAGGTGTTCACTTTGGACATCAAACAAGAAGATGGGATCCAAGAATGGCAGAATACATATTCCAAGCTAGAAATGGTATTCATATCATCGACTTACAAAAAGCTTCAAAGAAAATTGATGAAGCATATGAATTCATCAAAGAACAAGTAGAAGAAGGAAAAACAGTCCTATTTGTAGGAACAAAAAAACAAGCTCAAGATTGCATGAAAGATGCAGCAATAAAGAGTGGAATGTACTATGTAAATCAAAGATGGTTAGGTGGAATGTTAACAAACTTTGATACAATCCAAAAAAGAATTCAAAGATTAAAAGATCTTGAAAAAATGGAAGAAGATGGTACATTTGATGTATTACCTAAAAAAGAAGTAATTCTATTAAAGAAAGAAATGGAAAAACTAGAAAAAAATCTTGGTGGAATCAAAGAAATGGATAAATTACCAGGAGTTATCTTCTTAGTAGATCCTAAAAAAGAAAGAATAGCAATATTAGAAGCTAAAAAATTAAATATACCAGTAGTTGGAATTGTAGATACAAACTGCAATCCACAAGACTTAGACTATCCAATTCCAGGAAATGATGATGCAATAAGATCTGTAAGCTTAATAGCAGATGTTATGGCAAATGCAATCATTGAAGGAAAACAAGGTGAAAGCTTTGAAACAACAGAAGAACAAAATGTTGAAGAAGAAGCTACATCAATGGAACAAGTTGCAAGTGAAGCTGACGAAAAAGCTGAATAATAATTAAGAATAAAAGAGTGGGGCTCTACTGCTCTACTCTATTTTAATAATTATGTATATAATAATTGGAATAAACAATTATTAAAATTTAAAAGGAGGAATAAATAATGGTTACAGCTGCATTAGTTAAAGAATTAAGAGAAAAAACAGGAGCAGGAATGATGGACTGCAAAAAAGTTTTAACAGAAACAGATGGAGATTTAGAAAAAGCTGCAGAACTTTTACGTGAAAAAGGAATCACAAAGGCTGCAAAAAAATCAGGAAGAGTTGCTGCTGAAGGTATGGTAGAAGCATATATTTCAGAAGATGAAAAAGTAGGAGCAATAGTTGAAGTTAACTCTGAAACAGACTTTGTTGCCAAAAATGAAGAATTCAGAACATTTGTAATGGATGTTGCAAAACAAATAGTAAAAAATAATCCAGAATCAGTAGAAGCATTATTAGCAGAACCAGCAATGTTTGAAGAAGGAAAAACAGTTAATGAAGCATTAATTGGAAAAATTGCAACAATTGGAGAGAATATCTCAATAAGAAGATTTGCAAGATTTGAAACAACAGATGGATTAATTGAAAAATATATTCATGGTGATGGAAAAATTGCAGTATTAGTAAATATGACATCTGGAACTAAAGAATTAGCAAAAGATGTATGTATGCAAATAGCTGCAGCAAGACCTGAATTTATTGATAGAGATCAAGTACCTGCTGAAAGAGTAGAAAAAGAAAAAGAAATTTTAAAAATTCAAACAATGAATGAAGGAAAACCAGAAGCAATTGCTGAAAAAATAGTTTTAGGAAGAATTAACAAATTCTATCAAGAAATTTGTTTAGTAGATCAAGAATTCGTTAAAGATCCAAGCAAAAAAGTTTCTGATATATTAAAAGATTCAAAAGTTCTTGAATTTGCAAGATTTGAAACAGGTGAAGGTATCGAAAAGAAAGAAGAAAACTTTGCTGAAGAAGTTATGAAACAATTAAAATAATGATTAATGAGAATTAGAAATTTTCTAATTCTCATTTTGCTATTATAAAGATATAAATTAATGATTGCAAAATTATGTAAATTGTAGTATAATGGAGTTATCTGCTATATAAACTTGTTCATGTATACGGAGGTTAGTATGATAAGAACAACAAATAGTATTCAAAAGGCTAATCTTATCACTCATGGAGGTGTATTCCACGCTGATGATGTGATGGCTACAGTCATTCTGGAAAAAGTTTTTGGAGATGTAACTGTATGCCGGGTTCTCGAAGTACCAGAGAAGTTAAATTCTAACGTTATTGTTTACGACATTGGTGGTGGAAAATGGGATCATCATCAAAAAGGAGGAAATGGTGCCAGAAAAAATGGAAGCAAGATTGGAGTACCATATGCAGCAGCAGGTCTTATTTGGAGAGATTTTGGATATAAAGCAATAAAAAAACATTTTCCTAATACGAATCTGTATGAGGTATGGAATTCTGTTGATAAAATGTTAATTCAAGGCATTGATGCAACAGATAATGGCGTTAACAACACTAGTTCCCAGGAAGTTGCGGCAATGTCAATTTGCCAAATGATTTCGAATTATAATCCTACGTGGGATGATGAAACAGATTATGATGAAGCTTTTTTAAATGCTTGTAACATAGCAAGAGAAATTCTTTGGAACATTGTTAAGAAGTCTGTTTCAACGTGCAAAGCCAAGAAGTTTGTTAAAGAAGCAATTGAACAATCTTCTGATCACATTATGGTTTTACAGCGTTTTGTTCCATGGCAAAGGTATTTGTACCTGTCGACTAATCCAAAGGCAATGGATATCTGGTTTGTGATTTATCCTTCTCTTAGAGGTGGATACAATTGGCAGACTGTTACGACAGATTTGAAAAAACGCATTCCTATGAAGCCAGTTCCTGAAGAATGGTGTGGTTTAAAAGGAAAAGAATTGCAAAAGATTACTGGAGTAAATACTGCAATTTTTTGTCATGATGGTGGATTTGTCGGAAGTGCTAAAACAATCCAAGATGCTATAAAAATGGCTCAACTAGCAATAGCCTCTTAAATGAACAGAGTAAAAAGGTTTTAATAAGCCTTTTTACTCTATTTTTGTTTTAGAAAAGAGCTCCACCTATGATTTATATATAGTGGGGAGCTCTTTTGGACAAAAAAATAAACAGTAAATTGAATTTACTGTTTAAATATGGTCGAGGCGGTAGCTTTTTCAAACTACCCCAAACCTTTTATTTCTCAATGTTTTATAATACTTTTGGTATTTTAAAACATTTTTTTAAAATTCTTATTTTAGTATTAATCTAAAATTCAAATGTTTAATTTTAAATGTTCTTTTATGCTCTTTCTCTCTTTAAATAATCTATTACTTTTTGAGTTTCTTTTTGTTTATAATAATTGTAAATATCGCCATAAGTATTTATTGTAGTTTCAATATTGGCATGTCCCATTAATTTTGCAACACTGGCAAGTCTACTCCTGCCTCAATACATCTAGTTGCAAAAGTATGTCTTAACATATGGGTATTTACTGGTTTTGTTATTCCTGCATTTTTACATATTCGCTAAAATGCCGAATTTATTGTATTATCTACATATAATTTTTTATTTGCTTGACAAAATAGAACTTTATTTTTGTTTTTTATTTTGTTATTTAATGAATCTATTATAATATCTTCTGTAAGTTCATTTATTTCTATGTTTCTTTTTCCACTTTTAGTTTTGGTTGGACCAATAATTGTTTTTTTATTTCTATCTTTTGTTAAAGTTTTTGTGACTTTAATCATTTTATTATCTAAATCAATATCTTCATTGTAATTCAATGCTAGTACTTCGCCGATTCTCATCCCTGTATATAAACACAAAAGAATAATGTTTTTATAACTTGATGAATGACTTTCTAAATAGTCTTCTAATTGGTTTTGTTCTATTATTGTTAAAGCAACTACATCTTTATCTTCTTTTAAACTTTTTGGTTTTTCAATACGATCAATGCCTTCAAATAAATTTTTTGCTAAATATAATTTATAATTTGCATATTCATAAACATATTTAAGCATTCTATAATCTTTTTTTATAGTGGAATTTGACTTTACTCTTTCTTCCTGTAAAAAGTCTTCAATTTGTTTTTTAGTTACTTTTTCTATTGGAATATTTGCAAATTTATTCTTTTTAATTCTTTCTAATGTTGACATATTAGTATTGTAAGCATTTGCTTTCGTTTTTCCCATTCTATATTTTGAATCTTCAATTTCTTTTGCTAAAATTGCTATTGTTTTTTCTGTTCTTTTCAATTCAATAGAACAACCAGACCTTTTCATTTCTAATTTGTATTTATACATTTTATCTAATGCTTCTTCTTGTGTTTTAGCAGTAAATGTTTTTCTAATTACTTCTCCTGTTTCTATATCTTTTCCTATTGTTAAAGTTGCTTTATGTTGTTCATTAATATAGAACTTATCGCATTTATCAGCATTTTTACATTTTCTACATTTATCACAATTATTCATTGATCTTTTGTTTTTTCTATTTTGACAAACAGATTTATCTTTGCATTTCTTACATATAGGACACATAGATAATTCAGAGTTCTTTTTTTCTGTTTTTATTATATATGTTCCGACTGTATAACCTTTATTACTCATAATATTTCCTCCATTTCTTAAATTTTTTGAGGAAATACCTTGCTCAATTTATAAATTGGTAGTATAATTATTTTACAAATATATCAAACAGGGTATTTCCTGTTTACTAGAAGATTTAATGTGCTAGATTAAGTCTTCTTTCTTTTTATTCTACCATAATTCTTTTATGGCTTAAAAATTCATTTAAACAATCAGCTTTTATCCAAAACTTTCTGCCTATTTTTATACTTGGAAAATCTTCTTGATGAAATAATTGCAAACACTTTTGTTTTCCAATATGCAATAATTTGCATACATCATCTGTTGAGTATAGTTTAATGTCAATTTCTTCTAATTTCTGCATATTTTTACCTCCTTTCCTTGACAATACTTATTTAATATAGTATAACTATATTGTGAGAGATTTGTCAAAACTATTTAAAATTGTAAATTGATTATATAATCATATTTTATATTTGTCAACATATTTGTAAAAATATTTTGAAATATTTCACATTTTATTTTTAGGGGGATTAAAAAGATGCGAAAATTACCTCAATATTCTTTTAATGAAGGATTTTATATATGGTTTGATATAAACTCTAAGGAGGAGTATTATTCAACACCATTATATATGTATAAAACCGATTTTAACGATGATTTATCTAATTATAAAAGGGTAATTATACAAGAAAAAGACTTTTATAAAAAAAAGCCAAGCAAAAAAAATTCTGCTCCAAAACATCCTGCAACTATTCTTTATCCTTTTGCTGAGCAATTTGGAAGACTTTTGATAAATTTATTAAATGCAGACTTTTCAAACTTTGATAAAGCATATAATACATTTTTCTATTTGTATGGATTTGAATTATTAAGAGAATATGTACCAGATAAGGAATTAATAAATACATATAAGTCTGAAGAAGAATTAACAAAAATAATGAAAAGAGTATATGAAGATAGTTACGGATATGTATCAGATATGCAATATAATTTTAGAAAGTGTGTAGATTTTGTATATAATTTAAATGGAAAAGAAGAACTAAAAAATAGCAAACCAAGTTCAAAATTTATTGCATCTTTAGTAACACATCATAATGATGTATATTCATATTCAAGTGATATAGAAGTTATTTTAGATACATATTCAGATAAATATTTAAAATATGGTAATCAACCATTAAATAAACTAACAGAAGAATTGGATCAAGATGATTCTTTTATACCAATGACTAATGTTTATACAAGTGAAAAATTAAGTAATATTGTTTTTGTTGTATTAGAACAATTTGTAAAAAATTCTAGTTTACCAATAAAACAATGTCAGTATTGCAATAGATATTTTATTCCAAAAATTAGACAGGATGAAATATATTGTGATTTGCCAAATGAAGATGGAAAGAGCTGTAAAGAAAAAGGTGCAAAACAAACATATAAACAAAATTTAGAAAAGATTCCTGCTTTACTTGAATATAGAAAGGCATATCAAAAAAAGTTTATGGAAGTTGCTAGAAGTGATGACAATAAAAAATTAAAAAAGAATTTTGATAGTTGGAAGAAAATTGCACAAAGTAAGATAAAGGATTATAAACAAGGAAAAGTTACGGAAGATGAGTTGTATACATGGATGATAGAAAATAAATAATTAATAAGTTTACAAAAGATGAGATAATATTAGAGTATAATTGTCTCATTTTTTGCTATTTTAAATGAGAAGAATATGAATCATAAATCATTTAATATATATTATTTAAATTTTAATAAAGTGTATGAAATTGCTATGATGATAAATAATATAGTACCAGAAAAGTTAGAAAAAGAAAGAAGTATGAAAAAGGAATTTTATAAGAAGAAAAATTATTCAACAGAGGCTAGCTTAGAAAGCGAAGAGTATCTTGCTAAGATAAAAGCTGTTTCAAGCAATGAAAAAGGAAGTTCTTCAACTACTTCAAATAAAATGATCGAAACTTTAAATGTAAAAACAACTAAATCTATTTTATTAAGAGAAATTGAAAGAAAATGCAAAAAATATGATGAAAAAACAATACATGAAGGAGATTTAGTAAAAATAGATAATGTAAAACTAACTATATATGAGCAGAACAATTTACGAGAAATTCAATTATTAAGAAAAGATGCTTTGAAAGGTTTTTCTGTTCAGGGTTTAGATGTTAATAATTTAATATCTAGTATGTTATCGGATTATTGTTATGTACTAACTGGAAAAGTTGACAATAATGAAAGAGAAATAATTTTAAAGATTCCTATGGAATTAAATAACGAATTTGAAAATAAATACAATGTATATGATTTGTTAATAGGGAAAGTCTCTATTATTGGAGTATATAAAGAAGGAGTTTCTGGTAACGAAATATATGATAGCACATTTCAATATTTTACCAATATTGGTGAAAGCCAACAAAAGCAAAATATAGGCAAGGTTTTAAAAAGCAATGAAGAAGTTAAAATAAAAAAGAGCAATAATAAAATGAGTTCATTGCCAAATGATAAGTATAATTTTATTGATATAATAGGAATTATACAAAATATAGAATTTAATCAAGAAATAGAAATGAAAGATAAATGGTATAAAAGATTATTTAAGAAATTTTTTAAAAGAAAGGAACTGAAATTGTTAGATGAATAGATATACTATATATACATATAAAGGAATTAAAGAATTTGAAGAATTATATAATAAATGTGATCAAGAGCATATTTTATTAACATCTTTTAAATTTAAAGATACTTTAGACTTATTGCAAGAAAATAGCAATATTGTACTTGATATAACTAATGTTATACCATTCATCATTACTAATGATTCGAATATATATTCTGTAAAAATAAACTTAAATGAAATAACAGAAAAAACAAAGGTTGTAGTTGATGAAAAGTATGCTGATGCTACTTTAAATCTATTAAGGAATATTTTTGGCAAAAAAGAAGAATTAAATATAATTACGGATGAAAATAATAACAGAAATTTAATGGATGAATATTCCATAAAACGTAGAAAAATATATACATATAGTAGTTTAGAGGAAATTGATAATATTATAAAATATTGTGAAAAAGAGGAAATTTTATATTTAAGTTTTTCTAAATTAAATAATGAGATTATAGATAAGTCTAAAGATAATGATATGAACATATTCGTAGATATGACAAATATACTTTTAGCTAGTAATCATAAACCAGAAGTAATTTATATGTCAGAACAATTATTAAATAGTTTGAAAAATTATACTGCAGTTATTAGAGAAGACTTAGTGGAGCAAGCATTAAATAATTATTTTATGATATTTGATGGTGCTGTTAAAATAATTGAGTTACTTCCTCAAATAAACAACGCTAAAAACAATAATTTTACTACAATAAACAATAATGATACTAATAAGATAACAATTACTAATATTGATAAAAACTCTCTTGATGAGTTAAAGAAGACTCTTGATACTAATTTATTTGGACATAATTATTTTAAGGAAAAATTTAATATAAAAATAGATGACTACATAACACTGAATAGATTAAATAGAAAAAAGGTTTTATCTGTATTTCTTTTAGGTGGAACAGGTTTAGGCAAAACTGAAGTTGCAAGGATTATTGCTAAAAGTTTAAATCCAACAAGTGATAGTTTTATAAAAATAAATTTCGGAAACTATAGTAGTCAAGATGCATTAAATAGTTTAATAGGAAGTCCGAAAGGATATGTAGGATGCGAATCAGGAGAACTCTCTACAAAACTATTAAAAAATAGGACGGGCATAATATTATGTGATGAATTTGAAAAAGCTAATCCTTCAATATTTAATTTCTTTTTAGAATTACTTGAAGATGGAAAATTTACTGACTCGATGAGCAACGAATATGATTTAGATGGGTTTATTATATTTTTTACAAGTAATATTAGTGAAGAACAATTTTATAAAGAAATACCTAAAGAATTTCAATCAAGAATCGATTTTGTATGTGAATTTATGCCATTAAACAAACATGAAAAAAGACAGTTTGCAATCACATATTTAGAAAATCTTTTAAAAGATATTAATGCTAATATAAAAAAAGTTAATGTCAGTTCAGATGAATGCTTAGAAATAATAGATATTGATTATGCTAATATTAATAATATTAGAGATATAAAAAGAAAAATAGAAGAAAATTTATTCCAAAAGTTAGAATTAAATGTACAATAAATTTATTCTATGTGCTATAATCAAAAAAATACACAACAAAGTAGGTGATTAATATAAAACGAAGACTTAATATATTTATAGATGAAAGTGGAGATTTTGGATTTGTAGATGGAAGTTCAGAATTATATGGAGTTTCTTTTACAATACATGAAAGTGATGATTCTATTTCAAATGACTTAGAATATTTAAATAATAGACTAAAAAAAGCAAAATATGATGGAATGATACATCTAGCAGATTTAGTAGCTAAAAGAGGAGATTATACTCACTTTAATTTGGAACAAAGAAAAAATATTTTTTGGTCTATATTTTACTTTTCAAAAAGAGTAAAAGTAAAAATACATACAGTTATAATTGACAAGAGGTTTAAAAACAATAGAACCCAATTAAATAGAGAATTAGCATTAGAAATAAGCAAGTTTTTTAACTCTATAAGCGAATATATGAATGAGTTTGAAAAAGTAGTTGTCTATTATGACAATGGACAAGAAGCATTAGGTGCTATTATAGATACTTTATTAATTACAAAAAATAATGTAGAACATAGAATTGAATTTGATCATAAGGAAAAAAGATTATTTCAAGTTTCTGATATGCTAACATTTGTAGATAAAATTGTATATAAGCATAATCACAATATGCCATTAACAAAAGCAGAAAAATATTTCTTTAGTGTAAAAGATATTTTAGGAATTATAAGACAATTAAAAAGCAAAAGATTATAATAAAAAGCCATTCGTTTGAATGGCTTTTTGCGACGCTCAGCGTCTACACGGGTTTGGTCCTTGTGAGACCAAAGTAAATAATATCTATCTACAATATATATTATTCTTCAAGTTACTAAAATTATACTACAAATTGTATTAATTGTAAATATTTTTTGTAATATTTTTCAATATTTTTTACCAACCTGTTATTTCTGCTAATTTATAATTAGCAGCATTTTCAGTTCCACCTATTGCTTTAAATTTCCAAGTTCCGTTTCCTTCTAAATTATTAATATTTGACATTGCAGTACCTATTTGAGCTCCACTAGCATCATATAGATTAAAAGTTACTTGAACATATGAATATTGTTTGTCAGTATTATTCTTTATAGTTCCATTTACATAGTATGCAAAACCATCATAACTTCCTTCGCTATCAACTAGTGAAAACTTTTCTTGAGTTTGTGTGTGTTTTTGCTCTGTAGAAGATGTTGAATTACTTCCAGTTGTTGTAGTTCCTCCTTGAGAACTTGCTATTACTCCTACAACGATAACTATTATTAACCAAAACCACCATTTTTTATAAATCGGTTTTTTTACTTTTTCAGAATTATCAGACATTAAAATTCCCTCCTTTATATTTTTTTATAAAGTTTATCATAATTTGTAAAATTTTGCAATACATTTGCTATGCAGATAAAAATATATTTTTTGCATATACTATATATACAAATGTATTGCAGAGGTGATATTTAGTGAAAAAGTTTAAAATACCATCAATTCCACCAACTACAAATAAATGTATTAGATTTCCCAATGATGTAATAGATGAGGTAGAAACAGCTATAAAAGGTAAGGATTGTACTTTTACTGCTTTTGTAGTAGAAGCTGTACGAGTAGCTTTAGAAAATTTAAAAGAAGAAGAAAATAATAATTAATAAAGAAGTACACTTTTGATATGTACTTCTTTTTTTCATATTTTATAGATGGTATCTAATATAACCCTAATTCATCTTCTTGCTTTTTTTCATATTCGTTCATATCAAATTGTTTTTCAAAATTAAAGTCCATATATGTTTCTTTTTCAAAATCTCTTATTAAGTCTTCTTCAGATGGTGCAGAAAACTTGTGACATACCCAAGAGATAAACTTTTGAACTGTAATCTTAAACTTTTCAATAACTTTCTTTAAATAGTTATTTTCATTTTCTAACTTGTTTATAATTTTTTGATATTGATAGTCTATTTTATAAGTTTCGTGTTCATATTTATATTTTAATTCCTTTTCTTTGTTTGAAAAATTTAATTCTAAATTTCTACATTTGACTTTTAATTCTGTATTATAATTTAGTAAATTTTCTTGTTCTTTTTCAAATTTTTCAGCTTTATCAATGATGCTAGTCTGTCTTGATAACTCCTTATGCAGCGATATATTCTCATTATATAATTTTTTTATTAACTCATCTTTAGGTTTTATAATTTCATTTTCTATTTTTTCATCTCTATTTAGCATAAGTTTTTTAAAGTCTTTTATATCTGGTGTTTCAGGTAGTTCTAACTTAATGTTTTTTAATAACTCTTTAGTATTTTCATAGTTTGTAATTTTCTTATATTCTTGTACAGTATAATGTTCTCTATGGGTTTCTTCTACTAATTCTCCTCTTTCTAGTTTAAAGCCTTTTTCAGAAATATGTTTGAAATAAGCATTTTGTAAATCTCTATAACTGTTTTTGCCTCTCCAAAAATCTCTACAACAAACCTTATCTATTTTATTGCTTTGCTTATCTGTTGTATGAACAACAGGTATAAATATCAAGTGCATATGTGGAGTATCTTCGTCCATGTGAACTACTGCTGATATTATATTTTGTTCTCCTAAATTTTTGTAATTACATATGAATTTATAACTCTCATTAAAATATCTTTTACTTTCTTCATATCCTATTTCATCAAAGAATTTTTGATCGGAGGTAAATACCATTTCACACATTATATTGCTATTACTTCTAATTTGACCTTTTAAATCATATTTTTCTTTTATTTTATCAAATTCTTTTATATAACTTAATTCATTTTTCTTTAAATAATAATTTAGTTCTGTTTTACTGCTATCTATATTTTTATTTGAATGATTTCTCGTTTTTCTTTCATTATGCTTATATGCTCCCATAGCTTGTGCTCTAGTTAGTTTTTCATTTCTAATTATAGCATAGCTCATATATTTCTCTTTGATCCTTCTCAAATTTACGAGATAAGATTTTCTTGTCTAACACACTAGACAAGTTTTTTTAAAACTTATCTGTGTGGCAGGAGTTCCTGCACCCTTTCCTAAAAAATAACTAAAGTATTTTTTAGACTTGATTCAAAATAAATAAGTCATTTTGAATCAAGTGAAGTTGCAATATAAAGCATACTTTTGCAACTTCATATCAGAGCAAAATTCTACGAATATGCTACTGCATTTTTGCCAACAAAGTTAGCATATAAGCTATCAAAAAATCCATTTGGATATTTTCTTTCATATTCACGAGTAGAATTAACAGTTCTATTTTGTGATTTTATAGTGCCATTTCCTAAATTATTATATAAGCAAATCATTAAATAATTAGTTATGTTTTTGATATTATTACTATTTTTCGCAATATCTAATAATTGAATTAAGTTATTTTTATTTATTAAGGCTAGTTTAGATAATATTTTGAAATTAGTAATTATAACACTACCAACTTTTAAAGTATCTGCATAATATAATCTTTCAATTACATCTTCTAACATAGTTTGTTCCTCTTTTGAAAAATCATTTAATTGGCATTTTTCCTTTACGACATTTAATGAAATACATACATTATTATTTTGAGGATTGATAGAATCTGTATTGGTTATATTAGTTTTGATATTATTAGGATTGATTGTAGGGAATTTTTCCGCATCAAGAATAGTATTTTTTACTTCTCTAGAACCGTAATTTTTACTGTTCAAGACTTGTAAATTTTCCTGTTTAATATTAGTTATTATTTCTTCTTGTTGAATTTTACCAACATAAATCAAATTAGGCTTTCCTAAACCTTGTCTTTTTTCTGCTATTAAATTTACTTCTAATAATTGTTTAAATGCTTTTGTAACTGTTTTTTCAGATAAACAAAGTTTATTTTGTACTTCTTCTCTTGTAAATATCAAATATACTCTACCATATTCATCAAACCAATGATTTCTTTGTGATAGTGATAATCTATCAAGCAAAAAAGCATATAATATTTTACTATCTGAATTTAATTTTTCTTTATATAAACTATTAACAAATAATTCCTGTGGTATTTGATAGTAACTATTTTCTAATATTTCATTATTTTTATAATAATCTATTTCTCTCATCTTTGTTCCTTTCCAAGATGAAAGAGCATTTTAAAGTTCTATGGAATTTTTTAGAACTTTTTAAAACATTTTTTATTTATATAAAATTTTTTTAAAACATGTATTTTAGAACTATTTTAAAACTTTTTATAGAATTTTTGAGAACTGCATAGAAAAAGAGTATTAACCAAATTCCTTTGATTAATACTCTTTCAGACTTTTGCAATTTTCTTGAGTTCTCTCAAAATTGCTATCGTATGGTCGAGGCGACAGGGATCGAACCTGCGACCTCATGGTCCCAAACCACGCGCGCTACCAACTGCGCTACGCCTCGATTTCCAAATGCTTATATATAATAACATACATTTTATAAAATTTCAATACTTTTAATAAAAAAATATGAAAATTTTTATTGGCATAGGTTGATATTAATAAAATCTTATTATTAACAATAAAACTTTCTTTTTGTAAAATTATATGTTATAATCCTGTATGTAGGAGGAGTCAAATGAAATTAATATCATGGAATGTTAACGGAATAAGGGCATGTTTAAATAAAGGCTTTTCGGATTTTTTTAAAGAAGTAAATGCAGATATATTTTGTTTACAAGAAACAAAATGTCAGCCAGAACAAATTAATCTAGAATTTGAAGGATATACAAGTTATTGGAATAGTGCAGAAAGAAAAGGATATTCAGGAACAGCAATATTTACTAAAAAACAACCAGTAAATGTAACATATGGAATTGGAATAGAAGAACATGATAAAGAAGGAAGAATAATAACACTGGAATTCGAAAATTTTTATTTAGTAACTAATTATACGCCTAATGCCAAAAGAGAGCTAGAAAGACTAGATTATAGAATGGTATGGGAAGATGAAATTAGAAAATATTTATTAGAATTAAATAAAAAGAAACCAGTAATTATGTGTGGAGACTTAAATGTAGCACATGAAGAAATAGATTTAAAAAATCCAAAAACTAATAAAGGAAATGCAGGATTTACAAATGAAGAAAGAGAAAAAATGACGGAACTACTAAATGCAGGTTTTATAGATTCATATAGATATTTATATCCAGAAAAAATTGAATATAGTTGGTGGTCATATATGGGACATGCAAGAGAAAAAAATGTAGGGTGGAGAATTGATTATTTTATTGTATCAAATGATTTTAGAGAAAATATAAAAGATGCAACAATATATACAGAAATATTAGGAAGTGATCATTGTCCAGTTGGATTAGAAATTAAATAGTTGGAGGAAGAAAGATGAATGAAGTAAAAAAGAATTTTTCTAAATGGATGTACTGGTTTTTATTAGCAGTTGCAATAATTTTAGTTTATAAGTTTCTTGATAATTTTACTGCAATAGGAAATGCAATAGGAAAATTTGTAGGAATAATATCACCATTCTTAGCAGGAACATTGATGGCATATTTGTTATATATACCAGCATCAAGAATTGAAAAAAAATTATTAAAATCGAAAAAAAAGTTTTTTAAGAAAAGAGCAAGAGGATTAAGTGTTTTTATAACATTTACATTTACAATATTATTAATAATATTACTTGTAAATGTTATATTACCTGTAGTAACGGAGAGTATTGTTGAACTAGTAAATAATTTTCAAAATTATTGGAATACAACAATAAGTAAATTGAATGAATTACCAGAAGATTCATTTTTTAAAAGTGAAAAGGTAATAGAAACAATAAAAGAAATAGGAGATAATATTAAAAATATAGATTTAAAAAAATATATTAATCCTGAAAAAATTACAGAATATGTAAAAGGTGCTTTAGGTGTTGCTAGTGGAATCTTTGATGTATTTGTAACGATAATAGTATCTGTTTATATATTATTACAAAGGACTCAAATTGTTGAATTTTTTAAAAATTTAACAATGGCAATATTTGGAGAAAAAACTTGTAAAAAAATAAGTGAATATGTACATAATTCAAATTATATATTTTTTAAATTTATAAGTGGACAATTAATAGATGCAGTTGTAGTTGGAATTTTAGTTACAGTGGCAATGAGTATAATTGGAGTTAAATATTCTATATTATTAGGATTTATAATAGGATTATTTAATATAATTCCATATTTTGGAGCAATAGTTGCTGTTGGATTAAGCATATTAATAACAGTAATTACAGGAGGATTATCAAAGGCATTTTGGATGGCATTAATTGTTATAATATTACAACAAATTGATTCAAATATTATCAATCCAAAAATAATTGGTGATTCATTAGAAATAAGTCCATTATTAGTAATTATAGCAGTAACAGTAGGTGGAGCTTATTTTGGAGTCTTAGGAATGTTTTTAGCAGTTCCTGTAGCAGCAGTATTTAAGATTATTATAAATGATTGGATAGAAGCAAAAAAAGAAAAAAGTTCAGATTAACCTGAACTTTTTTTATATACTAGGAAAGTTCTTTGAACTTCCTAGTATATAAAAGCTACAATCGCTAGCCCTTTGAGATTTTCTCCTTTTAGTCGAAAACTCAAATCGGGCGAGAACAAAGGGCGACTACGTCGCTTTGTTCTAAAATCATAATTGTTAACTAATTAAGAGTTTTTTTATTTTAGTAAAAAAAGTAAATGCTAAATTATATTTACAGATACAAAAAGATATACAAAAATAAAGAAATAAGATTTTATTTATTAGAATACACTTTTCGTAAAAAAAATAAAACAAATCAAATAAATTATGGTAAATTGTATATGTACAAAAGAAAAGAGCAAACATAAAAAGGAGAAGAGTATGATAGATAAATTTTGTGCATATTTAACTAAAAAGATTAGAAAAGAAATGCCTGAAGTAGATGACGAGAGAGCAGAAGTAATAATGTATGGATTACAAAATATAATAGGTGAGCTTCCAAAAGGTATAATAATTTTAATAATTGCGTATATTCTTGGAATTTTTAAACTTACAGTAATATCAATTTTAATAATCGCACCATATAGATGTGTATCTGGAGGGGTACATATGAAAACACATATAGGTTGTATTATATATACATTATTATTATATAGTGGTTCTTCATTATTAGGAAAATATATTGTTTTAACAGGAAATGTAAAAATTATGTTAGCTATAGCTATATGGATATTTTGCATGATAATGATAAAACTATATGCACCAGCAGATACTGAAAATTTACCTATTTTAAGAAAAAAAGAAAGGAAGCAAAAACAAATTCTTTCATATATTATAATAACTAGTGAAATTTTAATTGCTATATTTATTAAAAATACAACAATATCAGGAATTATAATATTTGGAGATTTTATACAAACATTGACAATTACAAGAATTGCATATAGAGTTACGCACAATAAGTATGGGCATGAAATATATGCAGAAAGTTAAATGGTATGATGTAAAAGTGTTAGGCTAGCAACATTTTTATATTATAAAAAATCACTAAAAAGGGGGAATTTTCCATGATAAAATTTTTAGCAAAATTAGCTGAGAAATATGCAAAATCAACAAATACAGCTTGTGCTATATTATGGTGGGGACATCAACCAAAAATACCAGCATCATTAATAAAAAAGGACTAATAAAAAAGATGTTATTTCTTAAACATTATAAATTCAATTCAAAAAATAAAAAGTGGGTTAATTATAACTCACTTTTTATTTAGTATCATATATTGTAAGTTCTTGAGAAAAGAACTTATCATTTTTTGATGTAAATAAATCAGAATTTTTTCTGTTTTTTATATATTTTCTAACTTCCCATAGTCCAATTCCAGAGTGATTTTCTTTTCCTGAGAATCCTTTTTTAAATATATCATCAATGTTTACATCTTTATTAGTGTAAGTATTTTCTATTTTTATAATAGCTCTGTGATTTTTTTCTTCTCTCCTAAAAGATACCCTAATAATTTTCTCGTCACATTTTTCTGCTTCTTCTATTGCATTATCTAATAAAATGCCAATAATTCTTGAAAATTTATAATTATTTACTTTTAAAGAAGTTAGATCAAGAAAAAATTCTAAATCAAATTTTATTCCTGCATTTGTTGCTTTAAAGTATTTATTATTTAAAAGACTGTAAATTCCTGGTTCATTTATTATTCTTGGATTTAAAATAGATAAATTATTAGTAAGTTTACAATCTTCTTTAACTTCATCAATATATTTTTTTAATCCATCAATATTATTTGTACAAATGTAACCATCTATTGCAGAAACAATGTTTTTGAAATCATGATTAAATCCTTTTACTTCATCATATAAAATAGTTAGAGATTTATTATATTCTTCAGCACTTTGAAGACTCTTTTTAGTTGTTTCAAGAGTTATTACACGAGAAAGAATAAATAAACTTAATAAAAAGATAGAAAAAATCAAACAAAAATTAAATATAGTAACAGCTACAGGTATTTTATCAATATAAAAAGCGGTCAATAGTAACTCAATAATTAAGCATAAAAATGCAAATCCAATATAGTGATAAATAGTAACAAAAGTTTGTTTATCTAATACATCTAATGGTTCAATTGAAAAATCAGTCTTTTTTACTTTTTTGATAATTTTATTTGTTCCAAATAATAAAAAGTAAAAAATAGCAAGATATAATATTCTGTAAATTGGTGTATTCATGTAAGTATCATTGTCTATGTTTAGTATCGCCATATAAGGCTTTTGGATAAGTAAATTTATTGAAGCTATTATAAATAAAGAAATTATAATAGTTAGAAAACTTTTCATTAATTTTACATTTAATAATAATTTTAATAAGAAGCAAACAAATATATAATATAAGATTGTATTAAATGGTGCAGGAATTAATATATACAATATTACTCCAATAATTGAAAAGAAAAATGTATATAATAAATTCTTTTTATGAGTTAAATTCATATTTAATAAGCTCATTAAAATAGTATATAAAAATGCTGATTCGATAAAACATGCAGGTATTAAAATAAAATGAATAATATTCTCATTTTGTGAAAACAAAATATTTGAAATCCAATTAAGAAACTGAGTCATAGCGAATCACCTCCAATAATGAATTTTTATATTTTGGACCAATATAGCAAGTTGAACCATTTTTTAAATAAATTATATTATCAGCATATGAAATATTTGAAATATTATCAATATTTACAATAAATGACTTATGGCATCTTATAAAGTTTTTTGGTAATGTTAATTTATTAAATGAATTATAAGAGACATAATCAGTTTGATAAGTATGATAAATAATTTTTACACCAGCTTTTTCGATAAAAAGAATATCTTTCAAATCAATAAAAGTATTTTTGTTATTAATTTTTAAAAATTTTGCGTCAGAATCATAAATATCATCAAACAATCTTTTTAAAGTAGAACTAATATTTTCAATATCAATACTTGATTTAAATATGTAATCAAATGTTTTGAATTTATATGCATTAACAATATATTCAAAATGACTAGTTACAAAGATAAGATAACAATTTTTATTTATTTTTCGTATTTTCTTTGCAATATCAAGACCATTTTCTTTACAACCTGAAAATTCAATGTCTAAAAATACAACATTAACATTATTCGATGATATATATTCAAGAAGTTTATCATAGTTAGTTGTCTTGAATACAATTTTTGCATCATAGTCATGATTAAGAAGCACTTTTTCTATTACAGAAGATAATTTTTCAATCATTCGAATATCGTCGTCACAAATAACAAAATTTAGCATTTATCCTCCTATATACATTCGATGGAATTTTCAATATTTCGACAAATCATAAATAAAAATATAAAATAAATTTTTTTAATTGTCAATACTCTATTTGCACATATTGAAAAGTCAAGAAACATATATATTTCAACAGAACAAAGGATTTTTTTATACTAATTTTTACAAAAATAAAATACAAAAAATGTAAAAAGTAATAAATTATTATTATAAATCATAAAATGTAAGAGATAAAATTTGAACAGGAGAAATAGGAAAGATGAGTAAAACGAAGATTTATGAAAAAATAGAATTAACTATAATTGCACTTTGTATTATATTTGTTATAAGTATAATATCTTATAATAAAGAAATTCCAATGTTAACAAGTGCTAATTATGAGAAAACTATTGGATGGGGAATAAAAAGAGAAAACAATCATTTACAACCAGATGTTGGGAGTAAAAATAAACAGATATTAGAAGAAAATAATGGAATTTGTATGGGAAGAGACGGTGAAAAGATTATATATTTAACATTTGATTCAGGTTATGAAGCAGGTTATATGGATAAAATTTTAACAACATTAAAAGAAAATAATGTAAAAGCTACATTTTTTATAACAGCACATTATTTGAATTCTGCAACAGAAGAAGTTGAAAAAATGGTAAATGATGGACACATAATAGGGAATCATACAGTAAATCACAAAAGTATGCCATCAATAAATAATGAAACAATAGAAAAAGAAATTATGCAATTACATCAATCAATGTATGAAAAATTTGGTTATGAAATGAAATATTTAAGACCCCCTAAAGGAGAATTTAATGAAAGAACATTACAAAAAACAAGTTCATTAGGATATAAAACAGTAATGTGGAGTTTTGCTTATTGTGATTGGGATGAAAAAAAGCAACCATCTCAGGAAGAAGCAATAAAAATAATTACAAAGAATTTCCACTCTGGAGAAATAATGTTATTACATTCAAATTCAAAAACTAATTCTGAAGTATTAGATAAAATAATAAAAGAAGCAAAAAATCAAGGATATGAATTTAAAAGTTTAGATGAATTTAAAAATTGAATATGGAATGATTTAATATATGAAAATACCCAAAAAATAAAAAAGAGTATGAGAGGAAAAAGTTCATGAAAAAAGGAAAAATTGGTAAAATCTTAGAAATGCCAGAAGAAGTATGTTCAAATATTCCTAAAATTACAATTACAGGATTTAATGAATTAATATTAGAAAACTATAAAGGAATTTTAGAATATGAAGAATTTTTTGCTAGTATAAGTACATATATAGGAATTGTAAATATAAATGGATTCAATTTAAACTTAGAAAAAATGACAAATGACGATATTAAAATTACTGGAAAAATTGAGAGTATAGATATAGAAAGGACTGAGGAATAGAATATGTTTATTAAGATATTGCTAAAATATATATTAGGTTATGTAAGAATAACAGTAGAAGGATATTATATTGAAAGATTTATAAATATATGTACAACTAGCAAAATCTTAATATGGAATTTGAAAAGAGAAAAAGGAGTAAGATTATATCTTAATATAGGAATAAAAGACTTTTTTGAAGCAGTAAAAATTGCGAAAAAATTAAAATGCAAAGTCAAGATAACTCAAAAAAGAGGAATACCATTTTTAGTACATAAATATAAAAAAAGAAAAATATTTGTTATTACATTATTAGTTGTTACAATTTTGATAGGAATAAGCACAAAATATGTTTGGAATATAAATATACAAATAGATTCAAATATGGAAATGATTGGAATTGAAGAAGATGTAAAAGAAGCGGGATTAAATGTGGGAATGAAAAAAGAAAAAATTAATGTTCAAGAAATAGCAAATAAAATAAGATTAAAAAGAAATGACATCTCATGGATAGGGATTGAACTAAAAGGAACAAATGCAATAGTGAGGGTAGTAAAAGCTAAAGAAGCACCAGAAATAGTTGATGAAAAAGAATATTCAAATATAATAGCAAAAAAATCTGGAGTCATTACAAAAATAATAGCTCAAAATGGAACGGCAATGGTAAATATTGGAGATGAAGTAGAAGAAAATCAAATATTAATTGCAGGACAAATGGAAGGAAAATATACAGGAATAAGAAATGTACATAGTTTGGGTGAAGTAGAAGCTATAGTTAAATATAGTAAAACAGAAAAAATACCTCTAAAAACAATAGAAAAAGTCGCAACAGGGAAAAAAGAAACGAAATATAAATTAAAAATAAGTAATTTTCGAATAAATTTTTATAAAACACTTTCCAAATTTGAAATTTATGATACAATAGAAACAGAAAAAAAGTTTAAAATATTTTCAAACTTATATTTACCTATTTCAATAACAAAAATTACAAATCAAGAACAAGAAAAAATAGAAAAAAGTTACACAAAAGAAGACGCAATACAAATAGGAACAACAAAGTTAGAGAAGATAATAGAGGATGAAATAGGAACAAACAAAAATATAATAGATAAAAAAGTAGATGTAATAGAAATCGATAATTATATAGAGGTAAATGTAACATATGAAATAATTGAAAATATAGGAATACAGGAAAAGATAGAATAAAACTAATCGTACAGAAGACATTAAAATGGAAATACCTGTTTACCAAAACTTAGAATTACAATATTCTGAAAAGAAAGGTATGATAAACTATGGAAGAAAGAAGTTTAAGAGTAGTAGCAACAGACAAAACATTTTTTAATAAATTAACAAACACATTGACAAAATTTTTAATACCAACACAAATAGGATTTAATAGTTTAAAAATTTCAATGAAAAGAAATGTATTAATAAAAACATATGAAACATTAAATGCTGAAAATGCACCAGTAGAGAAAAAAGAAGAATTAGAAAAAAGATATGATGATGCATATACTGCATATTTAGAAGCACTTGATAAATATGTATTAGACACAATATATAAAAAAGTGAAAAATGAAACAGCAACACAATTTGAAAGCACAGCATTATCTCAATATTATGGAATAGTACAATTAAAAGATAGAGAATATAATGAATATAAATATAGAAAACAAAAATATTTATTAGAATTAGACAATGAAAGTGTAAAAAATACAGCTAAGGAAAAAGTAATAGAAAAATATAATAGATTTTATGTTTCAAAACAAGACAGTTTATATAAAGGAATATTAAAAAACTATTCAATAAAATTAGCAGACTCTACAAATATATATGATTCAAGTAAAGATTGGATATATGTAAAAATATTTAATACACTAGAAGACTATATGAAAAATATATTACCATTAAAAATTTCAGATCCAAAACTTGAATCAGTATCTAAAGATTATGAAAAATACGAAAAATTTTCAGTTGGAAAATTAGATACAAGAGATAATATAGAAAAAAATATGATATTATTAGGAATAAGCAGAAACTTATTCACACATAGTTTGCCGCTAGTAGTAGCTGAGCAATGTTATATGAAATTATTAAAAGATGCAAGATGTTTAGTTCAAGATACAAAAATTGCTGCAAAAAGAGAAAAAGCATATACAATGGTATTAAACTTAATTGAAGATTATAATATAAGACTATTATCAACAAAAGTATATTGGGATAATAGCAAAGAAAGAGAAGAATTTAAAAAATTCTATGAACAATATAAGCAAATTGAAAAATTAAAAGAAGTAGATTTTATAAAATATGTAAAAGAAAAAGAAATATTATTTATAAAAACAGACTTAAAGAAAATTAGAAATGATAAGACAGATTATAGTAGACTTATAAAATATTACAAAAGAAAATTAGTAGATTATGGAGTTATGAAAGAAATAAGAAAAGCTAAAAAACAAAATGTAAAATATTTTGGAAAAAGAATAAAAGAACAAAAAATAGCATAAAAGAAAAAGAGGAAAAAAATGTATCAATTAGAATATCTGGATTTAGAAGAAAATAATACATATGAAGAAATAATAAAAAAAGTAGTAGAACAATGTTTTAAAGAAGAAAAATTAGAACAATCAAAATTATATGTAAGTATCACATTAACAACTCCGGACAATATTCATAAAATAAATAAGCAATATAGAGATGTCGATAGAGAAACAGATGTATTATCATTTCCTATGTTTGAAAAAGAAGAATTAGAAAATAAAATAAATTCTCAAGATTTTGAATACGAGGATGTTCTTGGCGATATTATAATTTCAATTGATAGAGTAAAAGAACAAGCTGAGGAATATGGACATAGTTTTGAAAGAGAATTTGCATATATGATAGTACATGGTTTTTATCATTTGATGGGATATGACCATATAAAAGAAGAAGACAAAGCTATTATGAGACCTAAAGAAGAAAAGGTTCTAAATAAACTTGGAATAACAAGGGAGGATATGAATGAATAATAAAGGGACGACTTTACTTATAGTAATTCTTTCTATTCTTGTAATAGTGGCTGGAGGAATGTTAATTTATAAAATAATTAATGAAAAAGAAGAATCTGAAAATGTAGTTGCAGATGATAATGTTGATATAAACGAAGATAAAGATGATAAAGAATTGGTTGTTGAAGAAAAAAAGCCACAAATATTTAATGGAAATGATAGACCAATAGCTGTAATGATTGATAATCATTCTGGAGCATGGCCACAGGCCAATCTAAATAAAGCATATTTAGTGTATGAAATAATAGTCGAAGGTGGAGAAACAAGATTGATGGCTGTTTTCAAAGGACAAGATTTAGAAAAAATTGGACCAATAAGAAGCTCAAGACATTATTTTTTAGATTACGCTTTAGAAAATGATGCTATATATGTACATCATGGTTGGAGCCCACAAGCTCAAAACGATATTTCAGCACTTAATGTAAATAATATTAATGGAATTCAAGAAAGTTCTAATAATTTTTGGAGAGTAAAAGACAAAAAATCTCCTCATAATATGTTTACAAGTACAACTAGTATTTTGAAAATCGCAGAAAGAAAAGGATATGCAACTATATCTGATAAGAAAAGTGTATTAAATTATATAGCTAGTGATGTTGACTTAAAAGAAAAATATGGTATAGCAGAAGAACAGACAGAAAATACTTCAGCTGAAAGCAAAGCAATTAATGCTACAAAAATAGTAATACCACATTCTACTTTGCAAACAGTTGAATATGACTATGATGAAAATAGTAAAACATATGTAAGATATGCAAGAGGAAAAGTACAAACCGACTATATTACTGGTGAAAATATACAAACAAAAAATATAATTATAACTATGTGTGATAATTATACACTAGCTGATAGTGAAGAAAAAGGTAGACAAGGATTAAAAAATATAGGAACATTTGATGGATATTATATAACTAATGGATATGCAATTCCAATAAAATGCGAAAAAGAATCAAGAACAGCTCAAACTCAATACAAAGATCTTAAAGGAAATGCAATAGAAGTAAGTGATGGAAATACATTTATTAATATTTGTCCACAAGATGCTAAAATAGAAATTGAATAAAAAACTTCTCTTTGGAAATAATGTTAAAAACATTATTTTTAAAGGGAGGTTTTTATTTGATTAATAAAGTAGAAATATCGTCAGTGAATACATCACAATTACCTATATTAACAAATAAAGAAAAAGAAGAACTATTTATAAGAATAAAACAAGGAGACGAAAATGCAAGAACAGAATTTATAAAAGGAAATTTAAGATTAGTATTAAGTGTTATACAAAGATTTTATGGAAGAGGAGAAAGTGCAGATGATTTATTTCAAATAGGATGTATTGGATTGATAAAAGCGATAGATAATTTTGATTTAACACAAGGTGTGCAGTTTAGCACATATGCAGTACCAATGATAATTCGGAGAAGTTAGGAGGTATTTAAGAGACAATAATAGCATAAGGGTAAGTAGGTCAATAAGAGATTTAGCATATAAAACGATTCAATATAGAGAAAAATTTAATAAAGAGAAAGGAAGAGAACCATCGATAGAAGAAATAGCAAAGGAATTAGGCGTGGAAAAAGAAGAAATAGCAGCAAGTTTGGATGCAATACAAGATCCTGTATCGCTACAAGAACCAGTATATAATGATGGGACTGAAAATATATTTGTAATGGATCAAGTAAAAGATACAAAAAACAATGATGAAAATTGGGCAGAAACTATGACAATAAATGAAGCATTAAAAAGATTAAATGATAAGGAAAAAAATATAATAATTAGAAGATATTTTGACGGAAAAACTCAAATGGAAATTGCAGATGAAATTGGAATTTCACAAGCACAAGTTTCTCGATTAGAAAAAAATGCATTAGATCAAATGAAAAGATATTATAAATAAACTAATAACTCAAGAATAATTTTGGATTTGAAAATATTTCTTGAGTTGTTTTTTGTAGCAATTATATAGAAACAACATATAATAGAATAAATAAATTTTAGAACTTTTATTAATTAGAAATTTTCAGTACATAAAAGGAGACTAACAATGAATGATAAAGGATTGGATTTTAAACATAAAGAAGTTATAGATATTAATAATGGAAAAAGGTTAGGATATGTTCAAGATGTATGTGCAGATTTTCAAACTGGAAGGATAACTTCTATAATAGTGCCAGGAGGAAATAATAAATTCCTTAGTTTATTTTCTAATAATAATGATATTATAATTCCGTGGGAGCATATACATTGTATAGGAGAGGATTTGATTTTAGTAGAAATATAAAAAAATTTTAAAAAAAGTATTGACTTTAAAATAGAATGGTGTTAATATAATTTAAGACTTAATTGAACACAACGAAAGCTCATAAAAATACTTAAAAAAATATAAAAAATATTTTAAAAAGTGTTGACAAAATATGACATCATGTGTTAATATAGAAAACGTACCAAGCAACAGA
>ERZ857521.1240-NODE-1240-length-32116-cov-19.879823_pt1 | contig 32116 bp, 22 predicted proteins | sample MGYA00519701_ERZ857521 | MGnify/ENA primary metagenome ERZ857521 (study PRJEB31778, sample SAMEA3449346) | human gut metagenome | biome: human gut; feature: human-associated habitat; material: faeces | place: United Kingdom | collected 2010/2012 ...
AGAGTTTTTGGTCGTGTCAAGAATATTTCTTATTTTTAGATCACGTTGAAACTGTGCGGATGTGCACGGCTTCAGCGTCATTCCAGACTTGTCGTCCGGTCTTGCAAGGATAGGATGTCCTTTTCAGGCCCAAGCTAAACAATCCTCCATATTCATCGGGTGAGCCATAGTCACACCTGATATATAATCACAAGAAATTACCTTTATAGATAGTTGCAACAAGCATCCATGACCACAACCATTATTATCTTATACACCTATAAGACCTGATGTATAGTTACAAGAAGCATCCATAGCCCACCTCATCATACTTACAGGATGAACGGATGCTCATACGGAAGCCGGCTACGCACTGACATTCATTCTCTTATCCGTCGCGATTCTTCCGGACACCGGTCGGATATCGCGCCATTCCATCGGCATTTATTCTCTTGCCGGCATCCGGACAAGAGATGAAAACCTCAGAGGTAACCCCGTACAGACAACTGACCGTTTCCCTATATAGTTGTTACAAGAAGCAACCCCTAGACCGTAGCTTCATGCTATAAGAATGACATTCAGCGATCCTTTTTCTGCAATGATGGAACCACTCCCCCCCCAGCCCGTCCGAGAACGGCCGTTTTGGGGTGTATCACATAGGGTAGAACCGCTATCACGACTCCACCTAAGCCCCTCTAAGGGCATATATTTTTTCATCTTAAAATTTTGTTTTATGTTAAATAATTCGTCATAAGGGCTTAAAAAGGCCGATATGAACACTAATAGAGCGTGTTTTTGATGGTATATGATTCCCTACAGGTCATTATCCAAGAGAAGCAATCAAAGCAGGTACACCTTTGAGAGATATGGCACGACGAAGGTTATAAGATAGGCAAAAGAGGCCCATCTCAGCAGTTACTTTCAGTTTGCCTTTCAGTAAAAAGTAGTATTGCCCAAGTGCTCGCTTCATGGTTCCGAAAGGATGCTCGGAGAGGCATTTGCGATTGTCCATCTTGTTCTGGTCTAGATGCAAAACGTAACGGACAACCTTCTTCACAACCTTCATTTTTGGAGGTTTTGGCTTGTCTTTATTCTCTTCTTTGAGTTGCTTGCGTTTTGCTTCAGTTGCCTTTATCAAGGTGTCTTTGTTGAAGTCTGCCTCCTTAAATTTCTGGATGGTACACTTGCACTTGCATTTTTTACATGCAAGCTTGTTGCAGTAGCGGATCATACCGTTTCTTTTGATAGACTTTTGCCTCAGGATTTCTCCTTGCGGACAATAGACAAGATTGCGTTCGGCATCCCTCACGAAGTATCCTTCAAGAGCCTTGGCACGCATCTGCTCGGGAGTCATCTTCAATACAGCAGACTCTGCTACATCAGAAGTGTACTCCTTGACCTCTACAATCTGTGCATCGGTTAAAAAATCCTTGTAGGCTTCCGGTATGACTGCAGCTTCAAGACATGCCTTCAAATCTTCTGGATTAGTACTTGACTTTTGTTCGTCAGTTATGGTAGCTTCGTTATAGTCAAACTGAATCTGCTCCGTGCAGCAGCCATCACGTTGGATGACGTTTGGTACGATACCATTAGCCAATGCATCTGCATGATCCTCGGGACACTCGTACCCCTTGTCTGCAGTAGATTCTAGAACGTCAACACCATAATCGGCTTTCACCTCAGATGCTACGCTTGTAAGCTGACCATGGTCTGTTGGACTGTTGCTTACCTGGAAGCCTGCTATCAGATGGCTCTCCGCATCAACAGCTGTTTGCACATTATAACCGACACAAAAGCCTTCGTTGGCTTTCATTAGTCGGGAATCAGGATCGGTTAAGGAAATCTGGCTTTCACCGCTTTTCTCAAGTGTATCACGGTATCCTTCATAACGTTCCTTGCGCTCCTTGCAAATATCAAGCTTACGTTGCAATTCATCTTTGGAGAGCCAGTGTCCTTCCTCATGATCGTATGCATCAAGTTCTTCCATATAGATTGAAATATGTTCATCAAGACGCTTGATTCGGTCATCGAGTTTGCTTAGAGTAAGGTTGTTGTCCTTAGCATTTACAGCCTTAAACTTGCTTCCATCAATAGAGATGTACGACTTGGAAAAGAGCTTCAGTCCCATGCAAAACTTGTTGAACTCTTTAAAAACTTTAGTAATAGCCTTCTTGTTGTCCTTGCGGAAATCGGAGATTGTACGAAAGTCTGGAGTCAGCTTGTTGAGCAGCCACATTACCTCTACGTTACACTTGCACTCACGAGCAAGTTTACGAGAGGAACGTACCTGATAGAAGTAACCATAAATATAGAGTTTGAGGAGATCGCGAGGATCATATCCTGGAGTACCTGTCTCTGCAGGAGTACTGCGGACGAATCCCAGTTCATCCATTTTGAGATTATCGACAAAAGCATCGAACAAGCGAACAGGGGCGTCAGCCTCTACATACTCGTCAATGCAATCAGGGAAAAGAACCCTCTGTCGTCTATCTTGACCTTTTTTATATGCCATATCTTTCTTGTTTATTACTACAAAGATACATAAAATAATTGAGAATCAAGAAGATACGAGGTTAGTTAACTATAAAGAGCAAAAGAAAAATGCTCAATTCAGTTGTTTGCTTCCCTAATTAAGTTTTCGGACGGCCTCCCCCTTCATTCCACCATACAAGCTCCCTGCCGGCAATAAGTCGGACAGACCGATACTCTGTCACTCCTTCATCAGATTGTCCAGGAACGAGTCGAGATCCTTGTCCAGTCCGCTCATCAAGTCCTTATCATCAATGATGACCGTATCCTCATCATCAACGACATAAAGCTCACCGACAGACTCCTTATCGTCATCCTCAAGCACAAAACTATAAGGTTTCAAAATACCCATATTGTCCACCATATCGTGCATCTTGACCAGCTGATTGCGGAGTATGGTGGTTATCTCGTCATAGAAGTTCTCATCCTTGCAGTCAATCCAACTATCGATCACTACACGGGTGATCTCTTCGTCGTCATCATTGAAAGCTATCAGCTCACCACTATCCTGCGACGCCTGCACATGAATGTCGGTAAGGATCGAAGTATCCTCATTGGCAGGAAATTTTTCGGCCACTTTGCGGATGAACCGCTCTATCTGCTGGTTAGTTTGTTCGGATGATTTCATACCTTATCTGTTTTAATGATAATGCAAATATACCACTTAAAACGCAATAATAGAAATTTTCTCTCTTGTTTTTTCAAACGAAAAAGCTCTGCAAGGGATATTTTTCAATCCAATGCAGAGCTTCGTGCATATTGTCTAATCTTTAATTACTTCGTTTCTACATCCTGTTCTGCCGGATCGGCAGTTGTTACTGTAGCCTTCTTTACAGCGGTCTTCTTCGTCGTGGACCGCTTAGCAGCCGGTTTTGAGGAAGCTTTCGGCTCAGTGCCTTCGAGCTTGGCACGCAAGCGGTCGTTGGCCACCTCCATCTTCTCAATCTTCGACTTCAGGCGGGCAATCTCCTTGTCCTTCATCTCGATCTCATCACCCTCATTCTTGATGGTGGTGAGCAGACCCTCAAGCTGATCGTTGTCGATCTCCTCAGGATAGAGGCTGTTCACACGGTTGATGAAGTCGCCCAAGATGTTCATATAGTTGGTGAAGGCATCGAAAGGCGAGCTGTAGATGCCACGGTCGATTCCCACATTCGACGGCTTGGTCGTCATGAAGCGGAAGTTGTTGCTGGCCTGCAGATAGTCCCAGTCCTGATTGATGCGGGGATCATTAGAGATACGCACGCGCTCTGCCACACTGTAAAGCTTGTCAAAAGCCTCACGCTGCATGGGATTGCCCAGCCAGCAGCTCACATCACGCTCTTCATCCAGCCACGACAGCGTGTCGGGAACGTCGAGCGAGCCGACACTGGCAAACTTGTCGCAGATCTCTGACGGCGTGGCGAAGGTGATGCCCCGCTGCTTGGCGCATGCCGGCAGTGCCTTAATGAACTCCAGGATGTTGCTCGACAACGGCTGTGCGATGCCGAGAGCGGAGAGCTCCATGAAGATGTTGATCACCTGCTCCTCTTCGGGCAGACTGGCGATGCGGTCCATATAAGTATCGGCGAAGAGAGGATAGCCCTCCCAGTCGCTATTGTTGAAGCGCAGGCAGATATCATCGCTCAAGGTGACATCACGGAGCAACAGCTTCAGATTGGGAGCGAGCGAGCAGTGGTACACATAGTGGGGCGACTTCCAACCGAGCACGTGCTTGGCACCTTCGGTAAGCATGCCCTTAAAGCCCATCTGCGAAGCCTGCAGGCCGATATCGTCGGAATAGATGAGCGACGAGTTGCGAAGCACTGTAGGACGCTTGCCAAAATACTCCTTGATCTTCTCGCACTGCTTCTTCACATCGGCAGCAAAGCACTCCTCATCCTTCAATGATGACAATCCGTGTGAATAAGGCTCGGCGAGGAACTCTACGCAACCCGTCTTATTCATCTCCACAAGCTTGTCGAGCACCTGGGGAGCATGAAGCTCAAGCTGCTCGATGCCTACACCGGAGAGGGAAAAGGCCACCTTAAACTCTCCGTTGCCTTCAAGCAACATCTGATGAAGGGCATTGAGAGCAGGCATATACGAACGCTCGGCAATGTCGTTGATGGTGCGCTCGTTCTCGTAGTCATCGTAATAATAATGGTCGGTACCGATATCGAAGAAACGGTAGCGCTTTAGATGAATGATCTGATGTATCTCGAAATAGATGCAAATTGTTTTCATTGTTGCTGATTTATTAATGATTAATAATATCACTCCCAACCGAGGGTGCGGAGATAGAGCGTGCGGATCCAGCGTCCCACCTTCTCCCATGTGATCTGGTTCACCTCATTGCGTCCCTCCTCCTGCAGATAATGGAAGAGGCTCTCATTGTGACAGATGGAATAGATGGCATCGGCCAGGGCATTGATGTCCCAATAGTCTACCTTAATGCAATTGTGCAGGATCTCGGCGCAACCGCTCTGCTTGGAGATGATCGTCGGCGTACCGCACTGCATGGCCTCAAGGGGCGAGATGCCAAACGGCTCACTCACGGAAGGCATCACATAGACATCGGAGTCTTTCAGGCACTCATACACCTGCTTGCCACGCATGAAGCCGGGGAAATGGAAACGGTCGGCGATGCCGCGCTCAGCAGCCAAATAGATCATCTGATCCATCATGTCGCCCGAGCCTGCCATACAGAAACGGACGTGACGCGTACGGTGAAGCACCATGTTGGCAGCCTCCACGAAATATTCGGGACCTTTCTGCATCGTGATACGTCCGAGGAACGTGACAACCTTCTCCTTGCCCTTGTGATCAGGACGGGGAATAGCCTGATTCTCCTCACTCAGTGGATAGACGGCATTGTGCACGGTGAACACCTTGCGAGGATCCTGATGATACTGATTGATCACCGTCTGACGTGTCAACTCCGACACGCACATGATGCAATCGGCATGGTCCATGCCATCCTTCTCGATCGAGTAAACCGTAGGATTCACATGACCGCGGGAACGGTCGTAGTCGGTAGCGTGCACGTGGATGCAGAGGGGCTTGCCCGACACTTGCTTGGCATGGATGCCGGCAGGATAGGTGAGCCAGTCGTGGGCATGGATGATGTCGAACTCGGTAGAACGGGCAACGACACCGGCAATAACCGAATAATTGTTGATCTCCTCGTTCAGATTGCCGGGATAACCACCGGCAAACTCCATACAACCGAGATCGTTGACGTGCATATAATTGAAATCGGCATAGATATGATCGCGGAAATGATAATACTCATTGGGATCCATCAGATTGCCGATACGCTGCTTCACGTAGTCATAGTTCACGTCGCGATAAGCGATAGGCACGCAGTTCATAGCGACGATATGAGCAAACGTGTGGTCCTCGTCTCCAAAAGGCTTCGGTAGGCAGAGAGTGATCTCAACGTCACCCTGGGCGTGCAGTCCCTCAGAGATACCGAAATTGGCTGTTGCCAGACCGCCATATACATGAGGAGGATACTCCCATCCGAACATTAATACTTTCATAATGATTTCCTCCTTCTTTAATATTTACACTTTTCCAATTGTTCCAACGCACGCAGCATCTCCGCCACGTTCATGGCAAACGACATGGCTCCACGGCCTGTGAACGGCGGGTTGCCGTCGAACAGCTCAGGCAGCGTGCCGATGCACGACTGATACATCTCGTCCTCAAAGCCCACCATCTGACGCTCCAGGAAGCTCAGACGCGAGCGCTTGTACAGGCGCAGGCAAGCCTCGATGTAGAAACCGCTGAGCCAAGGCCACGCCGTTCCCTGATGGTAAGCATAGTCACGCTGGGTCTGCGGACCGACATACATCGGGTTATAGCCGTTGCTCTTCGGAGAGAGAGAGCGCAGACCCTTCGGCGTAAGCAGCTCACGCGTACAAATATCGAGCACGGTCTTCTGCTGCTCTTTCGTCAGGGGCGAATTCTCAAACGCCACTGCAAAGATCTGGTTAGGACGCACGCTCCAGTCAGGCGTACTGCCGTCGACATAGTCGAACAGCCATCCGTACTGGTTGACGAACACCTTCTGGAACGCCTCACGGCACTGCTCGGCCAGATCGGCATACTTGCGTACCTCCTCAGGATTACCGGCATCGCCGGCCATCACGCTGGCAAAGACGAGGGCGTTGTACCAAAGGGCGTTGATCTCCACTACATATCCCGTACGCGGAACGACAGGACGGCCATTGGCGGTGGAGTTCATCCACGTGACTGCCTTCTCCTTGCCATTGGTGATAAGCAGGCCATTGTTGTCAAGGGTCAGATTGGGATGGCGACCATCCAAGATGAAATGAATGATGTCGGTGATAAGCTTGCCATACTCCTCGATGCACTCCTTGTTGCCTACGGCGTGCTCATACTGCTGGATGGCCCAAATGGCCCACAGCAACACATCCGGCTGTTCGATCTCTGACAGCTTCACTGTCAGCGGCTTACCTGCCATGAACTCACGCAGGCCTGTCTCTGCAGTTCGCATCACCTGCTCAAAATACTCGTGCTCCTCGATGGAGAGCGTCAGGCCGGGAAGAGAGATGAACGTATCACGGGCACGTGCTTTGAACCAAGGGAAGCCGGCTACGATGTATTTGTTGTCTCCCTTCATGTCTTCCACATGGAACTGATGGGCTGCATTGACAAGACAGTGGAAGAAATTGTCGCGCGGAGAACGTACGGAGATTTCCTCCTCGCATAGCTTCTTCAGCTTCGACGGTTCTATCTCTGACGTAGACGCGGAGAAGACGATTGACTCGCCCTTTCGGATTGGCATCTCGAAATAGCCGGGTACATAGAGATCCTCATTGGATGCATAACCACGCTCCTGCTCCTTCGGATATTCAATGCCACGATACCAATCAGGCTGAAAATGGAACTCATTCTTCTTGGAGAACTGCATGTACAAATCGGGATAACCGGCATACATACACGTCTTGATGCCATTAGTTACCTCGGAATACTCACGGGAAGCAACAGAATTCTCATGTGTAAACTCGCGCACGGAACGGAAGGCGAGGAATGGGCGGAATTGTAATGTCGTTGCCGAATGGGCATCAACAAGCGTGTAGCGGATCAAAAGACGATCCTCATAATGCTGGAACACCACCTCTTTTTTAAGAAGCACACCGCCTACTCGATAGATGGTCGTGGGCACTTTACCACAGTCGAACTCACGGATGTACTTGTGACCTTTAGGACTGTAATTATTGCCCTGATACTTGTGTAAGCCGAGATTGAAGGCTGCGCCATGCTGAATGACCGTGACGTCGAGCGATGAGAGCAAGACGTGATTCTCATCATCCAGTTCCGGAACAGGAACCACGAGGAGGCCATGATACTTACGGGTGTTGCAGTCCACGATAGTAGAACATGAATAAGCACCGGAACGGTTAGTTCGCAACACCTCTTTAGGTAAAGATTCCTCCAGGTTGGTCATCCGAGCCTTTTCAAATCTTAGATAACTCATAATCTGGTAAGGTTTTTATATTTTTATTTTTAATCGTATGCCTTTAACGGCTAAGACAGACGAGTTTAGGTGGCTCGTCTATCCTATTTATCTGACTTCAAAGATACTAAATTTATTAATAAAGACAAAACTTTCATCCGGTTTTTGTTTTTATTCCAAGTAATTTAAACAATTTGTAACATTTCCGATAAATGTTTGCCCACACAAGAAAAATAACGGCTAAAACCGCCATATAAACTATGTCCCTGGCACGATAAAATTGACCACTTCCTGCTCTACCGTAATACGGAAAGGACCGGAGGGCGTACGCATGAGACGGCCGTCGACAGCCACCTGAGCCCCGCGTATGCGTCGCACCTCTACTATCTTCGTACGATAAGGATAAACGCTGCCGGAGTTAAGGATGCGGTTGCGTGAGAAGAGATACATACCTTCGAGAAGCTGTCTGGTCACGGGCTGACATATCACCGACACATCAAGCTCGCCATTATAGGGTACCGCATGAGGAGTCATTCCATACCCGGTGGCATTGCCTACACAGACCGTCATCACCCGACGATCGATATCCTCACCATTGATTTTAAGATGCATCCTATAGTCAAAGCGGCGGGAAAGCAACAAAGCGAAGGATGCCATAAACGAAAGCGGCCGCGAGACCAGGAACCGACGCGCCCGGTTACGCTGTTCCATCATGGTAGCCACAAGACCGATATTCACACAGTTGAGGAAATAGCGGTGGCAGGCCATTCCCTCCAGATTATGGTAGCGCATGCAGCCGACATCTATCCTCCTCACACGACGCTGCTTCAGCCACTCTATATTCTTGTCAAGACTATCTTCTGAGAGATCCCAGAAACCGGCAAACTCATTCATCACACCATTGGGGATGACACCCAATGACACCCGGTCGCGTACCTGCCGCTCCTCTCCCATCAGCACATTGACGGCATCGTTCAGGGCCGAGTCGCCTCCGATGATGACGATCGTACGATAGCCGTCGCGCACCATGATATGAAACACCCGTTCCACCTGATGCTTGTGCTCGCTGGTCACCCAGTCGTAGTCCACATGATGGGCCTTCAACGCCCGCTCTATCCGGCGGCGCCGTTCCCTGTCACCTCTTATAAATCCGTATTTCGGACAATAAATAATTCCCCAATGGCTCTCTTCCTTCATCTTCTGTTTCTTTTATGACCATAAACTTCCTTATCTAACAGGCAGGCGGGATTCAACCTCCCTGGCACAATGTGAGGATCTGTTCTACCTTTTCCTCCATCGGCAACAAGGCATCGATCCAGTGGATCACCATTCCGCGTCGTTCCATTCCACGGAACCATGTCATCTGACGCTTGGCGAACTGGTGGATGGCGATCTCCAACTGACGGAACATCTCATCGTAGGTGAGACGCCCGATGACATACTCCGTCACATATTTATACTCGAGACCATAGTAGATAAGATCCTCTGGCGCGATGCCCCTCTCTATCAAGCCTCGTATCTCGTCGACCATGCCATTGTCGAGCCGTTGTCTCAAACGCGCCGTGATCTTTCTCCTGCGCTCATCACGGTCGATCTGCACGCCGACGACAAGACTCTCGGGTGCCTTCATCTGCCGACGGTCGACAGGATGTTCCAGATTGTACGTCTCTATCTCGATGGCACGGATGGCACGCTGCGCCGTGTCGACATCCGTCGTGTTGTGCATCGCCGAGCCGGTCTGCTGCTTGAGCCTTGTCAGACGGGCAGTCAACTCCTCCAGCGACAATCCCTCAAGTTCACGACGCAAGGTCGGGTTCTGGGGCACGGGAGAAAGGGCATAGCCTTTCAGCACAGACTCGATGTACAATCCCGACCCACCGCAAAGGACAGGCGTGACACCACGCGACGTAATATCGCCGTAGGCTTGCAGGAAATCCTGCTGGTAACGATAGATATTATATTTCTCGCCCGGCTCGCAGATATCGATCAGATGATAGGGCACCTCCTCACCGTCGACGATGTAGTCGTCGAGATCCTTGCCTGTGCCTATCGTCATGCCTCGGTACACCTGCCGGCTGTCGCCGGAGATGATCTCCCCTCCTATACGATGGGCCAGATGAGCCGCCAGATCCGTCTTCCCACTTGCCGTGGGGCCTAATATGGTAATGAGTTTCAGTTTCATACAAAAGCAAAGATAGAAGAAAAATCCGGCAGTGCCAAATAAAATCCATAAAAAAACCGCCCTACCCTTGCGGGTAGAGCGGCATCATGCTATATAGTAAGCAACAAATTACTTGTTGTTGTACTTGTTCATGATCTTGATCAGATCAACCACCTTGTGGCTGTATCCGAACTCGTTGTCGTACCAAGAAACTACCTTTACGAAGTTGTCAGTGAGGTGAACACCGGCAGTAGCGTCGTAGATAGAAGTCAGGGGGCAGTTCAGGAAGTCGCTAGAAACGACAGCCTCATCGGTGTAGCCCAGGATACCCTTCAGCTCGCCCTCAGAAGCCTTCTTCATGGCAGCGTCGATCTCCTCCTGAGTAGCAGGCTTCTTCAGATTTACGGTCAGGTCAACAACTGATACGTCCAGAGTAGGAACACGCATAGAGATACCAGTCAGTTTGCCGTTCAGCTCGGGGATAACCTTACCTACAGCCTTAGCAGCACCAGTAGTAGAAGGAATGATGTTGCCGGCAGCAGCACGGCCACCACGCCAGTCCTTACCACCCTTAGCAGGACCGTCAACGGTCAGCTGAGTAGCAGTGGTAGAGTGTACGGTTGTCATCAGACCATTCTCAATACCGAAGTTGTCGTTCAGCACCTTTGCGATAGGAGCCAAGCAGTTTGTGGTGCAAGAAGCGTTAGAAACGATCTTCTGGCCAGCGTACTTGTCAGTGTTAACACCGCAAACGAACATATCAGCCTGACGGCCGTCCTCACCCTTCTTAGAAGGAGCAGAGAGAACAACGTACTTAGCACCAGCCTTCAGGTGCTTTTCAGCACGGTCCATAGTAAGATAGAAGCCAGTAGACTCAACGATGTACTCAGCACCTACCTCAGCCCACTTGATGTTCTCAGCGTCGCGCTCAGCGAAGATGCGGATCTCCTTGCCGTTTACAACGAGAGTGTGGTCGTCCTTTACAGCAACAGTGCCGTCGAAACGTCCGTGCATGGTATCGTACTTCAGCAGATATGCCAGGTACTCAACAGACAGCAGGTCGTTGATAGCAACAACCTCTACATCGTTCTTGTTAGCCTCTTCGAGGGTTGAACGGAATACGAAACGGCCGATACGACCGAAACCGTTAATACCAATCTTAATCATTTGTTTTTTGTTATTAAAGTGGTTTATAACTAAAAAGAATTTTTCCTTCTAACCGAGCGCAAAGATACAAAATTATTTCTATATGTACAGCATAATTTACTATTAAATTAATTAAAAAACTCTAGAGTGCAAACTCAATATAGCAAATCAGTTTTATGACCGGCCGCACTCTACATCGCGTAATCCTCCCTCACTGAAGAATCAGAAAGGACACTGCCCATCTCTGTCGCTTTCTCCCGTTCACATTGTTTTTCTGCCGCCCCTACACATTCCATCCTCCCGCCTAATTCCCCAAAAATCGCACAGAGACATCGTAAATTCAAAAACCACATAAAAGACTTGTCTATTCCGGCTTTTTCCCTTATATTTGCGTTAACTAACCAAAAATCGGCAGATAATGACACTGGGCCCCGTACAAAGCGCCCCAGGCTTCGCTCTTCCGACCTGTATCTCATCAAGTACAAGAAACACTAACATCAAGAAATATGAGACCCAAGATCTTAGCATTGCTTTTCCTGCTTCTCTGCTGTCCTATGGTGACACGGGCGCAAGTAGACAACCAAAAACGCGCAGAACGAATTTACCAATATCTCATTGCCGGACAGGGCGACAGCATCTATGCCGCCCTGAATGACGAGGCGCAAAGTCAGCTCAGCCCCACGCTGTTCAATGATTTCCATCGCCAACTGGAAGCACAATACGGAACATTGCAGTCCACCTCTCTCTGGAGACAGCAAGAGACACAGGGAATAATGTTCTATTATCGGGACATGACTTTCGGTACCACTGCCCTGCGGCTGCTCGTGGCGTTCGACGCTGACGGACGGATGAACACCATCCGCCTCATCCCCGCGCCCGTACAAGCCGACAGCCCCACCGTGGCTCTGGACTCCACCAAGGCAGTGGAACGCGACATCATCGTGGAGACCGACGCCTTCCGTCTGCCCGGCACACTGACACTGCCACGGGTAGAAAAAGGCAGGAAGGTGCCCTGCGTGATACTCGTCCACGGATCGGGACCGAACGACCGCGATGAGACGATAGGTCCCAACAAGCCTTTCCGCGACCTCGCCTGGCTGCTCGCGCAGCACGGCATCGCCGTCATCCGCTACGACAAGCGTACGAAAGTGTACGGCAACGGTAGCGTACCGAAAGGACGCAAGCTGGACATGGACACGGAAACTTGCGACGACGCTCTCTCAGCCGTACGGCTCGCTGCCACATTACCCGAGATAGCACGCGACAGCATCTTCGTCCTCGGACATAGCCAGGGCGGCATGATGGCGCCACGCATCGCCCAAAGGTCGAAAGATGTGGCCGGCATCATTATCCTGGCAGGACTGGCACGACGGTTTGAGGATGCCATCATGCAGCAATCGGAATATATTGCCTCCCTTACAGGCACCGTCAGTCCGCAGGTACGTGCCCAGCTCGACGAGCTCCAACGGCAGGTGGCAAATGTGAAGCGACTGGGCACGACAGCATTCAACGACAGCATTCCTCTGCCCCTAGGACTCCCGAAGGAGTATTGGGAATTTCTGCGAACCTACAATGCTGCAAAGACCGCCTCGGCTTTGTCCTGCCCTATCCTGGTGCTCCAAGGCGGACGCGACTATCAGGTGACCATGGACGACCATCGCCTATGGACCATGGCCCTGGCCATAAAGCCACACGCTCAACTGAAAGTATATCCTAAGCTGAACCATATACTCCAAGAGGGTGACGGCAAGTCAACACCGACAGAATATAATGAGGCACGGCCCGTGCCAGCCTATGTGGCAGAGGACATAGCCGGATTCATACGGGGCAATGACATCAGATAAGCGAGCAAGTTCCCGGAAGCCTCCGCTGCTACAGAAAAGCTTTTAATATCATAGACAACTATCTTATTATTAGTAGTTTATACCTTTGTGATATACTTATACTAAAATGCCATCTACGCATCGATGCATGCAAAGGCGCCAGTCTCCTGACAAGCAACCGTTGGAGCTGGCGCTAATTTTATCAATACTATTTTTCACTTTCGTCATGTGGTACATCAGCCGTGACAATCCCTTGCCGAAAGACATTCTACATCAGCACCATTCATGGAAGGACGCACTACATTCCGAGGCGAAACACTACTTCCTGATATATTTACACCTTAATATATAATAAGGGTCTTTCAGTGCCACAACAAAAAAGAGGACACACCTTTTGGTATGCCCTCTTCACGACTATCTTGATTAAACGATGTTCTGCTTAGAGACTGAACTTATAGCCCAAGGCAATCTGGAATACGCTGTTGCAGCTGTCACTTCCGTCAAACACCTTCGTAACGCCGAAGTTGTAACGGGCATCAAGCACCACATTACTGAACTCATAAGAAAGGCCTACAGGAATGGAGAAGTCAAAGGTCTTGGCGTCAAGATCAACTTCCGCACTCGCACCTTTCGCTGATGCCTTCACCGAACTGTTCACATTAAATCCCGGCTGAATACCTACCTTCACGGCCAGATTCTTTACCACATATACATTGGCAAGGATGGGAATGTTGATATAGTCCAACTTCATCGTGGACTTCACACCTTCATCGGACACCTTACAACCCTGCTGGGAATACAAGACACCTCCGGAGAGACTGAAGATATCGGAAATCTGATATTCGAGTTCGGCACCTGCGACCAATCCAATTCTTGAATCTGCACCATCCGACTTTGTCATGTTTGCAATGTTCATTCCAACCCTAGGCTGAATGTTCAAAGAACCCACAGCATGCTGTGCATACATTGCTACTGATGATAGCACCAATACTGCCATTAGAAAAATCTTTTTCATAACGATTATTTTTAAGTTAAACACAACCTCTGACCTACTAAGATCAGAGCAACACTAAAATACTCTCTTTATTAAATACGCACGACTAATACTGTCTCATATAGTCTACTCTGATCCGCACCGGTCAATGCCATCAGAAAAGTTTTATAGGGCAAATATATAACAAAATTGAATATATACAAGCTTCTAACTCCTGTTTTTTATAAGGCCCTATGAATTTTAACTTTATTTTAGCATAAAAGCTTTAATAGGATATCTCAAGACAGGGAAGACCCTCAAGCCATTTCCGGACTTTTTCCACAAGAATGCAATGTCATCCGCTGGATACAGTCCTTCCTTAAGGGGCACCGCCTCCACTCTACCGAACTTTTACAACAATTCCATCCATCAATACCAAAGACACCCACCCAATGACCTTTCAAGTGGAAAGACTGACCGGGCCTGACATTTAGTCTTTCATATAGTCCTTCGTCAGCATGTCATAATACAACGCCTCAAGCTCTTGCAGCTTAAGACGTTCCACACTATGTTCGATCTTCCTAATAAGCTCATCGCGACGCTGCTCGTCATCGCCATACCCGAAAGTCGTGAATGTCCTGCTCATTTTTATACTGGTTTTGAGCACAAAGTTACAAAACAAAGTTAAAACCAAGTAGATTTCACGATAAAAATTTGCCCGTTTCATTGCTTTTTTATAACTTTGTATGCTATTTGGGTAGATTGCGCCCAATCGGCATCCTTTAAGGGCAAAGATTAAGGTATTAGGAAAAACAAATAGAGGTTTACACACATGCGTCAATTAAAGATTCAGAAAAGTATTACAAACCGTTCCAGCGAAGCTCTCGACAAATATTTAGTAGAGATCGGTCGTGTTCCTATGATTTCCGTAGACGAGGAGATCGAACTGGCTCAGAAAATTCGCAAGGGCGGAAAGGAAGGTGAACGGGCTAAAGAGAAGTTAGTGATGGCCAATCTCCGTTTCGTCGTCTCTGTAGCTAAGCAATATCAGCATCAGGGCCTGAGTCTTACCGACCTTATTGACGAAGGTAACATCGGACTAGTGAAGGCTGCAGAGAAATTCGATGAGACCCGTGGCTTCAAATTCATCTCCTACGCCGTTTGGTGGATTCGCCAGAGCATCCTGCAGGCCATCGCCGAGCAGAGCCGCATCGTCCGGTTGCCACTCAACCAGGTGGGCGCCCTCTCGAAAATCAACTCTGAAATTTCCAAGTTTGAGCAGAAGAACCAGCGTCGTCCTTCCGTATCTGAGCTGGCTAAGCTCACAGATATGGATGAGTCGAAGCTCGACCAGACCATCAAGGCCGACAACCACCACATGAGTATTGACGCCCCGTTCCAGGAGGATGAGGAGAACTCTATGGCCGATGTGCTGTCTTCGGGCGAAGACAGCCGCGCCGACAAGCAGGTAGACTACGAGTCGATGTCACAGGAGCTCCAGACCGTACTTCGCAACGTATTGAAGGACCGCGAGATCCAGATCGTCACCCAGTGCTTCGGCATCGGTTGCCACGAGAAGGGACTTGAGGAGATCGGCGATCAGCTTGGACTCACCCGCGAGCGTGTACGTCAGATCCGCGAGAAGTCAATCGTAAAGCTGCGCGAGAGCGGCTATGCCAAGTTGCTCATCAAATATCTGGGATAAGCGAACAGGCCCGGCAATGGGCATCGCAGCGTAATCATGGGTCAGCGACACACAAGACGTGTCCGGCCCACCATCTACAAAAGACTGAACAAGAATAGGATTGACCCCGAGAAGGTCACCAAAAACAGAAGGTGGTCCGCCAGAACGGTGACCACCTTTTTTTAATATACTAGCAATGACTGAAGAAGCTATACAGATCAAAGGAGCACGGGTAAACAACCTGAAAAATGTCTCGCTCGACATCCCCCGCAACAAGTTCATCGTTGTCGCCGGCGTCTCGGGATCAGGCAAGTCGTCACTTGCCTTCGACACCCTTTACGCTGAGGGCCAGCGACGCTATGTGGAAAGCCTGTCGAGCTATGCCCGACAGTTCCTCGGCCGTATGAGTAAGCCAGAGTGTGACTATATCAAGGGCCTTCCACCTGCCATCGCCATCGAGCAAAAGGTGATCGCGCGTAACCCGCGTTCCACCGTAGGCACGTCGACAGAGATCTACGAGTACCTGCGTCTGCTCTTCGCACGCATCGGCCGCACCTACTCCCCCATCTCAGGCCAGGAAGTGAAGAAGCACTCCACCGAGGACATCATCGCCACCGTCGCCACCCTGGGTGAGGGCACGCGGTTCATGGTCCTCGCCCCGCTCCACGTCGTCGAGGGACGAAGCATCTCCCGGCAGCTGGAGATGTATCTACAAGAAGGCTATACGCGCGTGATGATCAAGAACGACGTGACGCGCATCGAGGATCTCCTGCCAACGGCAGAGCCTGCCGCCACGACGAAAGGAAGAGGAGCGAAAGCTGCCGCATCCCATCCCGAGAACGAGGAGCTCAACCGGAGGGACCCGAAAGACATCTATCTCATCGTCGACCGCCTAAGCGTCTCCAGCGAGAAGGATGCCATCTCTCGCCTGACCGACTCTTGCGAGACGGCTTTCTACGAGGGTGACGGCGCCTGCCGCATCGTCGTCGTTCCGTCTAACATGGTCTTCGACTTCTCGTCACGCTTCGAGGCCGACGGCATGACCTTCGAGGAGCCTAACGACAATATGTTCTCTTTCAACTCCCCCGTCGGCGCCTGCCCTTCTTGCGACGGCTTCGGCTCGGTCATCGGCATCGATGAGAAGCTTGTCATCCCCAACTCTACACTCTCTGTCCATGAAGGCTGTGTGCAGTGCTGGCACGGAGAGAAGATGAAGATATGGCAGGAAGAGTTCTGCCGCCGTGCGGCAGTCGATAATTTCCCCATCTTCAAGCCCTACTTCGAACTGACACGCAAGGAGAAGGACATGCTCTGGCACGGACTGCCCAGCGACCGCAAGCACGCCGATCCCGTCTGCATCGACAGTTTCTTCCAGATGGTCAAGGACAACCAGTATAAGATCCAGTACCGTGTGATGATGAGCCGCTACCGTGGCCGCACCATCTGCCCCGACTGCCATGGCACACGCCTGAAGAAAGAGGCTACCTGGGTGAAGATCGGAGGCATGAGCATTGTCGATCTCGTCGAGATGCCTGTCTATCAGCTCAAGGAGTGGTTCGCACGCCTGCAGCTCGACGAGCACGATGCCGACGTGGCACGCCGCCTGCTCATGGAGATACGCTCACGGCTCAACTTCCTCTGTGAGGTAGGACTGGGCTATCTTAAGCTCAACCGTCAGAGCAACACACTCTCCGGCGGCGAGAGCCAGCGCATCAACCTGTCGACCTCCCTCGGCTCGTCACTCGTCGGCTCGCTCTACATCCTCGACGAGCCGAGCATCGGACTGCACAGCCGCGACACCGACCGTCTGATCCATGTGCTACGCGACCTGCAGTCACTGGGCAATACCGTCCTCGTCGTTGAGCACGACGAGGAGATCATGCGGGCTGCCGACTGGCTCATCGATGTCGGACCCGATGCCGGCGAGCTGGGAGGCGAGATCGTCTATCAAGGACCGGTGCCCCAGTCGCTCCGTCTCACAGAGAAAGAAGCTGAGAGCATCGAGAAAGGACTCGACTCCGGCACCGCCGAGCACCGTAAAGACCTGCTTAAGGCAGAGGCCGACGACCTCATCGCCAAGTATCCTCGTTCCTATACCGTCAAGTATCTCACCGGCGAGGAGCAGATCGCCGTACCGGCCTCGCGCCGTGCATGGAAGCAGTCGATCCTGCTCAAGGGATGCCGTATGAACAATCTCTGCGGTCTCGACGTGGAGATACCGCTCCATGTGATGACTGTTGTCACAGGTGTCTCCGGATCGGGCAAGTCGAGCCTCATCAAGGGCATCCTCTACCCTGCCCTTAAGCGCCGCCTCGACGAGGTGAGCGATGCGCCGGGCGAGTTCCTCGCCCTGGAAGGCGATGTGGATGACATCCGCCATGTCGAGTTTGTCGACCAGAACCCGATCGGCAAGTCGACGCGCTCCAACCCCGCCACCTACATGAAAGCATACGACGCTATCCGGCAACTCTTCTCCGAACAGCCTCTGGCTAAGCAAGAAGGCTTCGGACCACAGTATTTCTCCTTCAACACCGAGGGAGGACGCTGCGAAGAATGCAAGGGTGCAGGCGTCATCACCGTGGAGATGCAGTTCATGAGCGACCTCGTGCTCACCTGCGACGCCTGCCATGGCAAGCGCTTCAAACGTGAGATCCTCGATGTGACCTATAAGGGCAAGAACATCGACGACATCCTCGACATGACGGTCTCCGAGGCCATCGCCTTCTTCAAGGAGAACAACCAGAAGACCATCGTCAACCGGCTCCAGCCGTTGGAGGATGTCGGACTGGGATACATCCGTCTCGGACAGAACTCCTCTACGTTGTCGGGCGGTGAGAATCAGCGCGTGAAGCTCGCCTACTTCATCGGACAGGAGAAGCAGGAACCGTCACTCTTCATCTTCGACGAGCCGACGACGGGCCTGCACTTCCACGACATCTCACGCCTGCTTCGTGCCTTCGACGCCCTCATCGCACGCGGACATTCCGTGTTGATCATCGAGCACAACATGGACATCATCAAGTCGGCCGACTGGGTGATCGACCTCGGTCCCGAAGGTGGCGACCGGGGTGGCAGATTGGTATGCGCTGGACGTCCTGAGGACATAGCCGCCTGCGCGAAGAGTTACACCGGCCAATACCTTAAGCCCTATCTCTAATGCTGTCGGTCCTCCTTCCCACCTACAACGACCGCTGCGATGGTCTTGTGCGTACCCTTGCCGCTCAGTGTGCGTCAGTTAGCGGACTCGCCTACGAGATCCTCGTGGGCGATGATGGCTCCACCGATCAACAGGTCATTGCCGCCAACCGCACCGTCAATACGATGCCCGGAGCACGACTCATCGAACGCGGCGTCAATGTGGGACGTGCGGCGATACGCAACTGGCTCGCCCAAGAGGCACAAGGCGACTGGCTGCTCTTCATCGACTCCGACATGAAGATCAGCACGGATGACTATATAATAAGGTATGGGAATGCGGCACGCCAATGGCCACGCGCCGTGATCTACGGTGGCTACACGTTGGCTGAGGATCCACGGCACGGACTGCGCTACCGCTACGAGACTGCCGCACGGAACAGCGCCGTCCGGCATTTTTGTTCTTCCAACTTCATGATCCGCCGCGACCTCTACCTCGCCCACCCGTTTGATGAGACATGGAAGGAGTACGGCTATGAGGATGTGCTTTTCTACAAGAATATGGAGACCGCCGGCATCCCTGTCGTCTATGCCGGGGCTCCCGTAGTGTTTACTCACTGGGAGAGTAATGCTTCCTTTATGAGCAAGACCGAGGAGGCATTACGCGTATTGTGGCGCCATCGCAATAGATTGCGTGGCCATTCGCGACTGCTCGAGCTAGCCCTTGCCATCAGGCAACGGCATCTATCCCTCCCGTTCCTTCTCTTCTACAAGACATTTGGCCAAGTACTTCGCCAACGGCTCGTCAACGGACGGCCGTCGGCCAAATGGTTTCAGTTCTATCGCCTCTTATGGCTATTGAGGGCGTAGGGGACTTGTCAGTCTTACTTTCCATCTCCCTCTTTCTCGGATGACGGGAATCACATAATCCTGCTGATCGACAAGATGGCCAACATGTCCGATCGTGTCCATCATCAGCACATCACGCACCGTGACAGTTACTGTCGCCGACGAGCCATCCTCGTCGAGATCGATGGTACCGATCTCTACCGTTGCTCCCGTCTCTCGGGCCCGCAGCGTGTCGACATCCATCTCGTTCACTTGCGAGGAGAGATAGCGCAGCCACACCTGCGAGGAATCAGTAACATACTTGCGGCAACGGGGGAACTGCCAGTTGAAGTAAGCCGTGGCAAAAGAATCGACCTGCTTTCCCAACTCTTCATCCTCATCGTGGCCACAGCCGGCCAAGACCGCCACGATGCATAGAAAGATATAAAACGGACCTTTGTTCTTCATCTTGTTATTATGACCATAAGGGGTAAGGTAACATTTTAAATCAATATCTCGACAAAGATACATAAATAATCGCACAAGAGGTGCAGGATTAATCTTTTTTGCATCTGGGAAAAAGTTTTTTCTGCCCGAAAAGATGTAATTTTGTAAGAAAAACGAAATACATGCTTCATTATATATCCTTCGGTAGTGGCAGCAGCGGCAACTGCTCGATGCTCTACACCGAGACAGACTGCTTACTGCTCGATGCCGGTGTGGGCATCCGGATGCTTAAGAAAGATTTTAAGAACTACGGGCTGAATCCCCTTCAGATTCATAATATCCTTATCACGCACGATCACAGCGACCATATCCGTTGCGTGGGTGGGCTCAGCCGAACCTATAATCTGCCGGTCTATGCGGCCGAGCAAGTGCACAAGGGCATCAGGAAGAGTTGGTGCGTGAGAAGTAAGATCGATCCTTCCCTTGTCCACGTCGTAGAGAAAGACCAGCCGTTCCAGCTCGGCGAGTTCACCGTCACAGCCTTTGAAGTACCCCACGACGCCTCGGACAATGTGGGCTACTGCATCGAGCATCAGGGCATCACCTTCGTACTGATGACCGATGTGGGACATCTGACCGACAATATCAAGTCGTATATCGCCCGCGCCAACTACCTTGTCATCGAAGCCGACTATGAGAAGGAACAGCTCCTCACCGGACATTATCCACAGATACTGAAAGACCGTATCCTTTCTCCTACCGGCCACATGAGCAACGAGGAGTGTGCCATCGCCATCGCGGAGAATGCCACTCCTGCCTTGAAGCATGTGTGGCTCTGCCATCTCAGCGATGAGAACAACCATCCCGTCCTTGCTGAGAAGACGGTAAAGCACATCTTGGAAAGCTACGGACTGAAGGCCGGCTCCGACTTCCAACTCGATATTCTAAAACGTAATACCCCCTGCGGAATATTCGATCTGATATAAACATCCCTGTTGATAATACCTTCAAGACAAGGGGGCAGCCTGAGCCATTACTCAAGCTGCCCCTTGTCATCACCAGCCTCAGGACTCTGCCTGCCCTATCTCACTGTCGCCACGACATATTCCGACCGTGTTCCGATCCTGTATTTCCCTCCCCAGATGCCGAGGCCTGAAGAGACATAATACTGCGTACGTCCCTTCGTCAGCGGTCCTGCCGCATCCTCGTAGATGGCGTCCGTAATCCAGCTGATGGGCCACACCTGTCCGTAATGGGTATGTCCGCTCAGCTGAAAGTCGATGCCGCACTGCTCGGCCTCCTCCAGATGATAGGGCTGATGATCGATCAAGATCATATATTTTGAATGGTCAGCCTTTTCAGCCAACTGGTGCAACGGCCGCCGCGAGCGGTTCACACGGTCGTCTCGGCCGATCAAACAGAGATCGCCCACCGTCACTACGCTGTCACGTAGCAGATGGATGCCGGCCTCCCGATAGAAGCGTACGGCCCCTTGCCATCCGCTGAAATATTCATGATTACCCATGCAGGCATACACGGGAGCGGAGAGCCTGCGAAGCTCCTCGGCATCCTGCTCTTCAAGAAGCGGGCGGAGACTGTTGTCGATCAGATCACCGGCCACCAGGATCAGGTCGGGATGTTCCGCATTGATCTGGTCCACCCATCTCTTCAGGTCGGCACGCCGGTTGTGGTAACCCAGATGCACATCACTGATCATCACGATCCTCACCGGTCTGCTCACCTTGCCGTGACTGTCCAGCGACAAGGGCTGCCGGTACTTATGATGATAATGCACGTAGCCGTAAGAAAACACTCCAGTCAGTACAACCGTAAGGACGATTGCCGTGATGCCATTGGCCCTTACCCAGGAAGTGGGAACGAGATGGACGAGCATGCCTATATCGAGCAATACGAAAATGATCGCCAGATAGAGATAGACGAGTATCGACGTCGTGCCGATGCCATACACGCACGATGCCAGATCGAGAGGGAGGCGGTCGAGAAGACCCATGCCGGCAAAGAGCATGAGAAAGGAAAGAAGGCCCACGGCCACGACGATTATGCGTAGCCACGGCCGACACGGCAACAACACCCATACGCGCCATAGCACGTAGGAAAGAAGAAGGATGGGTAGGATGAAAAACAAGATCCGCATGTCTTTTCGATTTTTCGTACTGCAAATTTAATATCTAATCCGCATTTCTGCAAGAGCCGTCCCTTAAAAATAGGAGAAGGCCCCAAGAGCGACATCCTCGAAAAGAAGGAATGGGACACGACAATGCTCGTAAGCCCTCCTTACATCCGGCCATAAAAAAAGGGATTAACCTCCCAGCCAATCCCTTTCATGCTAATACAAAGATTTTACTTAATAAACTAACCGTTATAAATTATAGAGAGAATCCTAATGTTCTAAGGTCATTTTTTATAATACTGAAAGTTGACCAGAGGGATAGTGAAAGCGGAAGGAACTCCGTTTCATTTCGTTACCCCCAATTTTTCTTTTTACCGATGCAAAGTTACGATAAAAAAATCAATTAAAGAAAATATCTGCTGGATAATTATAAAATATTCAGCAAGAAAAATATCTAAAAGTCGTTTTTCTAGCCATTATATGCCAATAATTCACCATTATGCCATACGATGTTTCATATTGATTCATTTCGGCAGGATGTAGGGACACGGCCCTGCGATGTTTTCGTTTATTTCTCTCGTAGCGACGCGATGCCTTAGCTCCCTTTGACGGATGCCGCCTTGCCCTTACCGATGCTCCCGGCACATCCTTCACGCTCGTCACCACTTGCGGAACAGCTCAAAGCCAAATTTGCAGCCAAAGCCATCGAACTTGCCCTGCCTTAAGGCGGCAAACGCGCCGATGGAGAAAAGACGGGTGGTAAAGCCATAGCCTGCCTCAAGATAAGGATGGATACGTTTCACGTCAAGTGCTGATATGTAAATGCGCTCCAGCTCTATGTAATGGCCCATCCAGGGAATGCGGCTGAAGAGAAGCAGGGGACTCTCATAGGTCAGATTGGCACGTACATAATAGTTGGAATAGTTGTAGTCATCGCCATTCAACAACTCAAACTCACCCGACCAGTCGTCGTTCCATCCACCGGGCAGGTTGTTCTCCCGGAAATTCTCATAGTCAAGGAAGTAGTTGGTATTTGATCCCTTAGTATAAAGTCCGAACCCCAACCGCATCTGAAGGGACTGAAGACGGTCGAGATGATGGATGTACTCTGCATTCGCTTCCCAACGCTCATACTCCATGTTACTCCGCAGGATGTTCTTGATGGCACGGTCATAGTCCATTGTAAGGAACGGGCCGTTCCATCCCCAGGGGCGCAGCTGCAGCTCAAGGAACGGAGAGACGGAGCGATAGTGCTTCTGCCACCCGAGCCTGTCGAAGGCCTCTTTGTTTATCGCCTTATAATCTTTGTAGAACGCACCGACCTGAAAGCTAACATGGTCGGAGATGTCGTAGTTGACAAGCAGCCGCGTCTCGTTTCGCTTGAACTCATTCAGACGCCACGTATCGCTCTCTTTCTCGAGTTGCTCGATGAAGGGATACTGCTCCCGGATGCGCTGCTCAAGATAGTTGTTCTTGATATGGTTGCCGTTCGAGACCTCCAGTCGGACATATCCGTTCCTGCGCTTGTTGTAATAGTAGAAAAATGGTATCTGGTAGTAGAGCTGTCGTTGCTTGAAAGAGTATCCGGCCTTCACGCGCAGCGATAACTCCTGATTGGTGGTGGGGAGATAAGAGGCACGGATGTCAAATTTATAGATGAATCCGCGCTTATGGTCATAGCCCATATAGAGGGGGTTGAGGATGGGATTCAGGCGCACGTAGCCCTGGTTGTTATTGCCAAAGTGGCTTTTCACGCTGTTGATGACATTGTCGCCAATGATGTCCCAAAGATAATATTTCAGGTCCCGCTTCTTCTCCTTGGCCTTTCCTTCCTTCTTCAGCGAGTCGGCGACTGCTTGCCGCCTGTACACGTCCATGAACATCTGACGGTCGGTCAAGGGCAAGGAGTCGGGACGCAATGTCCCCATGATGCGGTAGTCGTGAGGATTGGCCAGGAGGGTGCTGTCAGGAGCTGACAGGCCAAAATGCACGTGATACAGGCCCTCCACCTGGTTGCCAAGAAACTTGAAATGACCTCTGACCGTACAGATATGGGGCGTGAGGGACAACAGCTTCTCCTCGTTCATCACCATCTCCACCGTGAAGTTGATCATGTCGTATTCGCCGTGCAACGTACAGGAGATGATCCTTCCCGTCTCGGTGTCGACATCGGCCTCTCCCCTGACAAGCTGTGTGTTGACCCTCCGCGGCTTAAAGCGTAGCAGCGACGTGCCGTTGAAAAGAGGGATCACTTGATAACGGTAGAATTTCCTGTTCTCCTTGCAAAATGGGGAGAGGATATAGTCCTTCACGATCGTCGGCTGATAGATCGTCGGGGTCGTATAGCCGATCATGCCGGGAAGCACCTGTCGGTGATGGGGAATGTTCCCGACGCTGAGCAGCTGGTCGGTGGCGAACACCTTGAGCCCTTTGCTGCGGAGCCTGAGCAGGCTCTCGCCCACATATTGCCGTTGCTTGCCGTGAGCTATGGCAAACATGGTAGGAACGGCCATGAGCGTCCAGTTGCGCTTCTGCACATGAAGGCTGTAGCGCATATAGGCATAAGTCTCCGTCGTGTCATTCGACATGGGAGGCACACTGGCAGCATAGGCATAAATACGGCGTAGCAGCTGCCGCGCCGTATGCTCATTTGCCTGTGCTGAGAGTGTAGAGCAAAGGATGATGAGGATTATGCCAACTCGCTTAATTCCAACCATCTCATCTCCTTCTCATCAAGTAACTCTTTAATCTGTGGAAGGCGTTTGCTTTTCTCGGTTATCTCATCGATCGACAGGCTACCGCTGTTGCAGAGCGCGGCCTCGATGTCCTTCTGCTCCTGCTCCAGGGCCTCTATCTCCTGCGTCAGCTGCTCGTATTCGCGCTTCTCCTTGTAGGTGAGCTTCCGCTTGCCGTTGGAGTTGTTCACCTTCGGTGCGGACGATGCGTCGCCGGATGGCGCATTGCCCGGACGGCCGTTCTGTGCGGCGGCCTTCTCCTTGGCCTCGGCCTCCTCCTTCGACTTCAGCGCACTCCACTCGCGGTACTGCGTGTAGTTGCCGGGGAAGTCCTGCACATTGCCCTCTCCATGGAACACCAGCAGATGGTCCACCACCTTGTCCATGAAGTAGCGGTCGTGACTGACGACGATCACGCAGCCGGGAAAGTCCTCGAGATATTCCTCCAGCGTCTGGAGCGTCGGTATGTCAAGGTCATTCGTCGGCTCGTCGAGCACGAGGAAGTTGGGATTGTGGATCAGGACGGTGCAGAGCTGCAGCTTGCGCTTCTCGCCACCACTGAGCTTGTACACATGGCTGTGCTGCTGCTCGGGCGGGAACCCGAAATATTGCAGGAACTGCGAGGCCGTCATGTGGCGCCCACCTCCAAGGTCGATGTATTCGGCTATGTCCTTGATCACGTCGATCACGAGCTTGTCTTCCGGGAAGGCCGTCGTCTCCTGGGAGAAATATCCGAAACGCACCGTCTCGCCGATGTCGAAGCGGCCACTGTCCGGCTCCACCTTTCCAAGGAGCATCTTCACGAAGGTCGACTTGCCCGTGCCGTTTCCGCCGACGATACCCATCTTCTCGAAGCGGGCAAAGTTATAGTAGAAGTTGTCAAGGATCACCTTCTCATATCCCCGGTCAGTGAATTTTTTGCTGACATACTGGCACTCGAATATCTTGGAACCGATATACACATTGCGCGACTTGAGGCGCATCTGCCGCTCCTCTATGCGCTGGTGGGCGCGCTGCTCAAGGTCGTAGAAGGCTTCCTCGCGATAGCGGGCCTTGTGGCCGCGGGCCTGAGGCATGCGCCGCATCCATTCCAGCTCTGTGCGGTAGAGGTTGTTGGCCCGTGCTATCTCCGCACGCTTGTTGTCGATGCGCTCCTGCCGCTTCTCCAGATAGTATTCGTAGTTGCCGCGGTAGGTGTAGACCGTCTCGTCGTCAAGCTCGAGGATCACGTCGCACACGCGGTCAAGGAAATAGCGGTCGTGGGTCACCATCAGCAGCGTCAGGTTCGATCGCGAGAGATAGCCCTCCAGCCAGACGATCATTTCGATGTCAAGGTGGTTGGTTGGCTCGTCAAGGATCAAGAAGTCGGGATCGTTGAGCAGGGCGTTGGCGAGTGCCACGCGTTTCTGCTGTCCACCGCTGAGCTGACCCATGGGCTGTTCAAGGTCGGTGATGTGAAGCTGCGTAAGTATCTGTTTTGCACGCAGTACCTTCTCTTCGTCACCGTGATGGTTGAAGCAGGCATCGAGCACTTTCTCCTCAGGGTTCACTTTCGGGGTCTGCTCCAGATAGCCGAGCTTCAGGTCGTTGTGCCAGATGATTTGCCCCTCATCATACCCCTCATGACCCATCAGGATCGACATCAGCGTCGACTTGCCCGTACCGTTACGGGCGATGAGTCCCACCTTCTGTCTCTCGGAGATCGAGAAGGAGATGTCGTTGAACAGTACGCGCGCACCAATGCGCTTGGTAAGGTGTTGAATGTCTAAGTAGCTGGTTGCCATTTATTCTTGTTTAAGGATCTGCTCGATGTAGTCGAGCACTTCGTCACGACCCGTGCGGTCTTGTGAGCTGGTGATGAAATAAGGTGGCAGCGTCTCCCACGTGTCCTTGAGCGCCTCCATCCATGCTTCGGCGTTCTCGCGCGCTTTCACGCGTCCTAGCTTGTCGGCCTTGGTGAAGATGATGGAGAAGGGTATCTGCATCTGTCCGAGCCAGTCCACGAAGGTACGGTCGATCTTCTGCTGGGGGTGACGGATGTCGATCAGCACGAACACGTTGCAGAGCTGCTCGCGCTGGAGGATGTAGCCGTCGATCATCTGGGTGATCTTCTCCTGCTGCGACTTTGAGCGCTGGGCGTATCCGTAGCCGGGGAGATCGACGAGGTACCATTCGTTGTTGATCAGGAAGTGATTGATCAGTAGCGTCTTACCGGGCGTGGATGAAGTTTTTGCCAAGCCCTTATGGTTGCAGAGCATATTGATCAGCGACGACTTGCCGACATTGCTTCGTCCGATGAAGGCAAACTCCATCTTCGTATCCTTGGGACACATCGACACCTGGGGAGCCGAGAGTGTGAAAACGGATGTGTTGATATTCATAGCACTATGGATTGATGATGAAATGAATGTCGCTTCCGAAGCAGGTCGTTCTCCTTCTCCGGAAGCGATATGGATGCTAATCTCGCCTGGTCAGCAGTACGACGTTCTCCACATGGGGCGTATGGGGGAACATGTCCACGGGCTGTACCGCCTGCACCTCATACGCCGGGTCCATCAGTTGGAGGTCGCGTGCCTGCGTCGCCGGGTTGCAGCTGACGTAGACGATGCGGCGGGGTGCGGCATTGAGGATCACGTCGACCACCTCCTGGTCCATGCCCGCACGCGGGGGGTCGGTGATGATGATGTCCGGACGTCCGTGCTGGCTGATGAAGTCGTCGGTGAGGATCTTCTTCATGTCGCCGGCATGGAACTCGGTGTTGTCGATATGGTTGATCTGCGAGTTGATCTTCGCGTCTTCGATGGCCTCCGGCACATACTCGATGCCGACGACATGCTCTGCACGCCGTGCCACGAAGTTGGCGATGGTGCCCGTGCCGGTATAGAGGTCATAGATCAGCGGCAGCTCCTCCGGCTCGTTCTTGAGCTGGTAGTCGGGCAGCCGGTCGGCATGCACCTCCACGCCTTCCTCCGGCCGGTAGCTTCTGATTTCCTTCAGCGGTGCGAAGGCGAAGTAGCGGGCTACGCTGTAGAGATGGTATGCCTGCTCGGTATTCGTCTGGTAGAAGCTCTTGGGACCCACCTTGAAGCGCAGGTCCTCCATCTTCTCATAGATGAAGTCGGTGCCATGGAAGGTGTGCAGCTCCTGGTCGCCAATGGAGTCGTTGCCTTTCTGGTTGTCAAGCCATATCAGGGAGGAGATCTCCGGGAAGGTGTTGACGATGTGTTGCATGAGCTGCTCTGCCTCAGCCTGTCCGCCTGTCTCGTCGAAGTGGAACTGTATGATGAGCATCCACTCGCCCGTATTGGAGTTGCGGAAGATGAGGTCACGCAGCAGGCCCTTCTGTGCCCGGATGTCATAGAATACGATCCCGTTGTCGCGCGCATACTTCTCGATGTCGTTCCTAACGCGGTTGTGGAAGTCATCCATCAGCTTGCACTCACGGATGGGATAGATCTTGTCGAAGGCACCGGCAATGTGGAAGCCGATGGCGCTGTGGTTGTCGTCAAGGTTGAGGGTCGGGTCGCTCAACTCTTCCTTCGTAAACCAGCGTCGGTTGCAGCAGCCGAACTCCAGCTTGTTACGGTATTCGCGTGTCTTCACCGAGCCGAGGATGGGACGGCAGGCGGGCAGTGCCACCTTTCCGATTCTTGTCAGCTGGTCCATCACCTGCTTCTGCTTCGCCTTGAGCTGCTCCTTATAGGGCAGGATCTGCCAGCGGCAGCCGCCACAGATGCCGAAATGGGGACACATTGGCTCCGTCCTCAGCGGGGCGGGCTCGATGAGGCGCACCACACGTCCCTCGCAGTAGCGGTGCTTCTTCTTCACGATCTGTACGTCGCAGACATCACCGGGGATGCAGTAAGGCACGAACACCACCTGCTCACCATCGTGAAACAGGCAGTTGCCCTCCGCCGCCACGGTCTCTATCGTCACATGCTCCAGCAATGGGAGCTTCTTGTTCTTTCTACTCATAATTATCTATTTGCCTACAAAGATAGCGAATAAAACTTGAATAGGCCCCTACCTCCTCCGTTTTTTTGCCCTTCCATCCGATTGCACACCTTTCATTTTTTGTGCAAGAACCTTACCCCGAAACTTGTTCGCGCAAACAGACATTATGTCATCTCCACTTTACATATTTCCCGTAAAAAATATTTGGAAGCTATGGGAAAAATTGTATCTTTGCAATTGTGAAACGTCATTTACCGCAAGTCAAGCTAGTCCTGCCGTATGACTGACACCATAAGGACAACCGGAAACAATACGACTAATCAAATAAAAACTATATAACAATAATCGACTATGAGTGAAAAACGAGTTTACCTTTTCGGCAATGGTAAGGCCGAAGGCAATGCGAAGATGCGCGAGCGGCTGGGAGGCAAGGGTGCCAATCTCGCCGAGATGAACCTTCTGGGCATACCTGTACCACCGGGATTTACGATTACTACCGACACCTGTAATGAATATTATAAGGTAGGTCAGGAGAAGATCATGGAGTTGCTCCATGACGAGGTGATGGCCGCCGTGAAGCACATCGAGGGCTTGATGAACTGTAAGTTTGGCGACACCAAGAATCCTTTGCTCGTCAGCGTACGAAGCGGTGCTCGTGCTTCGATGCCTGGCATGATGGATACCATCCTCAACCTCGGCCTTAACGATGAGGTGGCCGAGGGAATGGTCAAGAAGACCAATAACCCCCATTTCGTTTACGACTCCTACCGCCGTTTCGTACAGATGTACGGTGACGTGGTATTGGAGATGAAGCCCGCCAACAAGGAGGATATCGATCCCTTCGAGGAGATCATCCAGAAGGTGAAGGACCAGCGCAACGTGAAGCTCGACAAGGATCTGAACGTCGATGAGCTCAAACAGCTGGTCGTTCTCTTCAAGAACGCCATCAAGGAGCGTACCGGCAAGGACTTCCCCACCGATCCTATTGAGCAGCTCTGGGGTGCCATCTGTGCCGTCTTCCGCTCATGGATGAATGAGCGTGCCATCCTCTACCGCAAGATGGAGGGCATCCCCGATGAGTGGGGAACGGCTGTCAGCGTCATGGCAATGGTGTTCGGCAACATGGGCGACACCTCCGCTACGGGTGTGGCCTTCTCTCGCGACGCCGCTACGGGTGAGAACCTGTTCAACGGTGAGTATCTCGTCAACGCACAGGGCGAGGACGTGGTGGCTGGTATCCGCACGCCGCAGCAGATCACTAAGATCGGCTCACAGCGCTGGGCCGAGCGCTATGGCATCCCCGAGGAAGAGCGCGTGGCCAAATATCCGTCCATGGAAGAGGCAATGCCCGAGATCTACCGACAGCTCGACTCCATCCAGGACACGCTCGAGCATCACTACTGCGACATGCAGGACATGGAGTTCACCGTACAGGAGGGCAAGCTCTGGTTCCTCCAGTGCCGCAACGGCAAGCGCACGGGAACGGCCATGGTGAAGATCGCATGCGATATGCTCCATGAGGGTCTCATCGACGAGAAGACCGCCCTCCTGCGCTGCGAGCCCAACAAGCTCGACGAGCTTCTCCACCCTGTCTTCGACAAGCTGGCCCTCTCCAAGGCCAAGGTGCTCACCCAGGGCCTGCCCGCCTCTCCGGGTGCTGCCTGCGGACAGATCGTCTTCCACGCCGACGACGCCGAGCGCTGGCATGAGGACGGCCACAAGGTGATCATGGTCCGTCTGGAGACCTCTCCCGAGGACCTGGCAGGAATGAGTGCCGCAGAGGGTATCCTCACCGCACGCGGCGGCATGACCTCCCACGCGGCCGTGGTGGCCCGCGGCATGGGTAAGTGCTGCGTCAGCGGCGCCGGTGCCATCATCATCGACTATAAGACCAAGACGGTCACCATCGACGAGAAGGTCTTCCACGAGGGCGACTACATCTCCCTCAACGGCTCCACCGGCCAGGTCTACGAGGGCGAGGTGCCCACGAAGGCTGCCGAGCTGAGCGGCGACTTCAAGGAGCTGATGGACCTCTGCGACAAATATACGAAGATGCAGGTGCGCACCAATGCCGACACGCCTCACGATGCTGAGGTGGCCCGTGCCTTCGGTGCTAAGGGTATCGGTCTCTGCCGTACCGAGCACATGTTCTTCGACGACAAGAAGATCATCGCCATGCGCGAGATGATCCTCGCCGAGACTCCCGAGGGCCGCGAGAAGGCACTGGCCAAGCTCCTGCCCTATCAGAAGGCCGACTTCAAGGGCATCCTCAAGGCCATGGACGGCCTGCCCGTGAACATCCGTCTGCTCGATCCGCCTCTCCACGAGTTCGTACCCCACGACATTGCCGGCCAGCAGGTCATGGCCGATGAGATGGGCGTGTCGCTCGAGAAGATCCAGCAGCGCGTGTCCTCTCTCGCCGAGAACAACCCGATGCTCGGTCATCGTGGCTGCCGTCTGGGTATCACCTTCCCCGAGATCACGGCCATGCAGACCCGCGCCATCATCTCCGCTGCCTGCGAGCTGAAGCAGGAGGGTTACGATCCCCATCCCGAGATCATGGTGCCGCTCATCGGTACCGCTGCCGAGTTCCGTCAGCAGAAGGCTGTCATCCTCAAGAGCGCCCGTAAGGTGTTCGACGAGTTTGGATTCAAGTTCGACTTCGAGGTGGGTACGATGATCGAGATCCCGCGTGCTGCCCTCGTGGCCAACAAGATCGCCAAGGAGGCCGACTACTTCTCCTTCGGTACCAACGACCTCACGCAGATGACCTTCGGCTACTCGCGCGACGACATCGCCTCCTTCCTCCCCGTCTACCTCAAGGAGAAGATCCTCAAGGTCGATCCTTTCCAGGTGCTCGACCAGGAGGGTGTGGGACAGCTCGTCAAGATTGCCATCGACAAGGGACGCGATGTCAAGCCGACGCTTCGCACGGGCATCTGTGGCGAGCACGGCGGCGAGCCTACGTCAGTGAGGTTCTGCGCTAAGCTGGGCATGAACTACGCTAGCTGCTCTCCTTTCAGAGTGCCCATCGCACGACTCGCGGCCGCGCAGGCTGCAATAGAGGATACTCTCTAAGATTATCTTAAACATTGATTTAGGCTGTAATGTCCTGTATGACAGG
>ERZ857521.1242-NODE-1242-length-32083-cov-22.340827_pt1 | contig 32083 bp, 23 predicted proteins | sample MGYA00519701_ERZ857521 | MGnify/ENA primary metagenome ERZ857521 (study PRJEB31778, sample SAMEA3449346) | human gut metagenome | biome: human gut; feature: human-associated habitat; material: faeces | place: United Kingdom | collected 2010/2012 ...
TTTCATTCCCCGCATTCATTCCATACGCACCCCTTGAGCCATTCCTCTGCTTTTCGTCCCTGTACTTCATTTGAGCAGCATGTCTCCCCTATATTTATCGGGTAAGCCTAATCTTCTGTTGGAACGGTCATGGAGTAGGATCATGAAAGAGAGAATGAAAACAATATAATAAGGTGTAAAGGCTGCTTGACTGTCATCTAAATAAAATACATCATATAACGATGCAATGGTGACAAAACATACGTACACGTATTGTTATCCCAATTTTCCCACTCATTGTTGCAAGCGACCTCCTACACAAATATAGGCTGACAATACATAAGCAAATTGGATTATTCTCTTGGACACCCAGTTGTCAAAGTTGACAATTGTCACCAAGACTACAAATATCTCATGTGCGCCTGACAGGACTCGAACCTGCACGACCTGAATCATTGGATCCTAAGTCCAACGCGTCTACCAATTCCGCCACAGGCGCAGACACCAGCGCGGAAAGAGCTGTAACCCTTTCCGCGCTGCAAAGTTAACGAAAAAATACCGAATATCAGCAGGAATAAAAGAAAAACTGTACGACTTTTGCCTAACAGTCTACTTTTTTAGGACGGCTTTCTGCAAGGTGGCTACTATTCCAGTTCATAAAAGGACGATGGTCCAACTAAATCAAGAGCTGCCGGCACCAATATGCCCTTAAAATATAGTATATGGATACTTGGGCAAGTAGCATTATGCTACTTAAACAGATGATGAATAGGCATACTTTGGATACGCACTTAATTATGTTGTCCCATTTATTTGTTTATTATCCCTTACATTGTCTCAAGGCAACAGCCTACCCATATTCCCTGCCAATTGTAGATTCAATCTCCACACAGTCTTGGCTCTTTCCAACATCATCTACTATATCAAGACTATTATCTGTAGAATCGTCATCAATAATTATAATGCTAATCTTAGATTGCATATTCTTATAATTATAGTAATGACGATTCTACAGGCATGCCTAGTTAGTTTATAATTCTTCACATTGTTTCTTCTTTACCTCCAGTCCACTCAAGTTAACGTAACTATTGCCTTTTTTCGTGCAGTCGAGTACGTCAGTTTCTCCTCTTAAGGTCAATTGGCTTCCCGCTCCGGCCGATACTTGCAGATATTTCGTCTTTACATTCATATACCCCCTTGAACCTGCAGACAACGACACACAGAGCGAATCTACTGTCAACGGCTTGTCTATCGTCAGTTCTGAATAGATCATACTGATCTTACGAACATCGTTCGTATAGACATGCACTACATCTTTCGGCATCGGTCCATTCGAATCCTTAAGCGTAAACGACAGCGTCCCGTCCTTCAGCTCCTGTATTCCCCAATCTGGATTTCCCACTTCTATACGGAATGTATCCGATGGGACCAATATGACCTTATATCCAGCGAAATAAAAATTTCTTACCGGTTCCTCAGCCTGGCCCAACAAACAAAGACCAAGCCCTACCAACAATAATGCTATTTTCTTCATACCAATATTTATTTTAATTGTCATTTACTTTCAAAATACTGTTCACCTGATTTACATTATGCAATCGTTTATTGCTTTGGAAAATGGAACGTCCCCAATTGATGTTATATGACAGACTGACATAAAACATATTCCGATTATTACGAATTAATACATTTCGGTCAGAGGCAATGACCCGGTTCAATTGTTCTGTCCGGTATTTGGAACCTTCCGTAAATAAGAACAGAATTCCCATCCCGACATTCAAGTTCTTCCATTTATAGCTTGCGTTGATACTACTGTTATTTTCAGATGTCGTGACATACTGACCCGACAAGGACTTCATCGGTTTCATCCAAGAGCCATTGATTTGAAACCCCTTGTATGTCATAGCCAGATAAGCACCATAATAGAAATTATTCAGGGTATGTTCGTAAGCTTCCCCCTTCGATTTATAATAGTTCCATCCACCAAACACCTGAAACATAAACAGGTTCAGCACATCCGTCATCTGTACAATCATCTGCGCACCATAATTGACGTCATAGTCCTGGTTGCTTTCCTGAAAAACAAACCGTTTCCTTTCAGGCAAGTAAAAAATATCCTGCTGGATGGGATGAAAGCTGTGGTCGGCTACCAGCGTCAGCACAGAAGCGAACTTCTTATTATCCCACACCGAGAAATTGATTTGATTGCGCAACGTGTTATAAGGAGTCAGCGAACGATTTCCACGCATAATGGAGAGAGAATCGATTTCCTGTATCACCTCAGAAAGGCTACTCAAAGAAGGGAACAACGGACGGAAATTGATTGAATACTGCAAATTCCAATACTTCTGCTTGTAGGATAAAGACAAGGACGAGGTATTACGCCAATAATTCACCGATTCATTCCCCTGTTTCTGTTGCTGGAATCGCAAGCCTGTACCAACCGTATAAGAGACCTTGCCTAGACTGCCTTGCAACTGGACATACGGATAGACATTGTAATTCCTAAGATTCACTTGCTTATCATCCCCGTAAAGGTTACTCGCATACTGGTATGTAGCGCGCAAGCCAGCCGAAAAGTTCACCTTCTTGCCTTCTCGCCAATAATATACCTCACCAATTAATGATTTCTGGTTGCCATCCGTCGTATTGTTTATTTCCGATAGAGTCTGTCCGTCCAGACGGTCTGTCAGCGTACGCTTATAATCTGTATTCCCCAACGTACCGACCAGATTCACTTCCATCCCCTGATTGTTCTTCATCTTGCGACTGTAGGTAAAATCAAGCGATGGAATATAGCTGGAGAAAGAGGAATGAATATCCCGCTGTCCCATGAACTGCTGTCCCTGAAATATTTGCTGACGATTCTTGTCGTAATTTGAAGTAATCTGGTTATCCCATCGAACATTTACCATATCTTTCTCGTTCTTAAAGAGATAACCAACGGCAATGTGATGATCCGCATAACCAAAAGGAGCAAATTCGCCCCGCTTATCACGCGTCAACGTCGAACCATCCGGATAGGAACAAGTCTCCAGTTCATCCGTCCGACGTTTGGAATAGTCACGATAGTTCACATTGTAGTCAACTGAAAACTGGGATTTCCTATAATTAGTCCGAAAATTTAAGTTTCCGTTCACAAAACCTGTAGTAAACGCACTCGTGCCCCCAACAGACAATGAAGTTCCGAACCGTGGTTCCTTCAGGATAAAATCAAGCACCCCAGAATTAGAATCTAACTCACGCATAGAAGGCAACTGGCTGTAATCCACGCGCGCAATCTGCTGCGGCTTCAAGGCCTTCACTTCCTGCAGGCTTGCCTTCACTCCATTAATCCGATAAATCACTCCGGAAACGCCAGAAATGGAAACCGATTCCTGTACCGGATCGACAAAGAGTCGCGGAAGCATCATACTTTTCAACAAACTGAGACAGGAAGTGGCAGCTTCCACCTGCTTCATACTCGGATAAGCCATAATCTTTCCAGTTTTATGCACCATACCCTGCGCTACCACCTCGACACTTCCCAAGCTGACCGTATCAAGCGCCAACGATATGACTCCTAAATCCAGATTCTTTCGATCACTATTCTGAACCCATACAATATTCTTTTCATATCCCACATAAGATGTCTCCAACCAGAAGTTATCCAGTTGCACATCAGATTCAAAACGTCCTTTCTCATCCGTCGTAAACCCTGTAACATACACGGAATCTTTTGTCAGTATACGCATAGTAGCCCCTACAAGCGGCCGGTTATCATCTGAGGCATACACGCGTCCTTTTATCTCTTGAGCAGATACTTCCCCTGTTTCAAGTAAAAAGAAAGCGCTAAATAATATAGTCATTGCTCTCATATATCAAATCATATTTCAATTGATTGTTAACTTCAAGGATAATAAAATGTACCTTAATTAAACAGAAACATAATAAGTTCTTTACTCTTATACATTTGGTAGTGTTTCATAAAATAATGTTGCAAATATAATACATTAATTTTCATAATTCTAATTACAATGGGAAACTAACATAGTTTAACCAAAATCAGTCTTTAGAGATGTAATTGCCTTTATTTCTAATGATCGCCATTAGAGAAACCATGAAAACGTATGGGTGGAGCTGACGGACGGTCTGGAAATATCCGAAACGACATACCAGGCGACCAGCTGGGGTAAGCCCAGACAAATAATAATGATCCGACAGGAAATGGAGAAACGCCCGAATGCCGCCGGCAAGCAAATCAGGCAATTGGATCTGTTCGGGAACGAGAACGATTTCGGCAGATACCGTTACAGTTGTCTTGTCACCAATCTCAGCCTGCCGGCCAGGATTGTATATGACTTGTACCGCGGAAGAGCGGATTCGGAGAACAGGATCAAGGAATTGAAGCATGACTTCTCCATTGACGACTTTGTGACTAACAACTTCTGGGCAACGGAAGCATGCGGAAACTTTATAGTCATGGCATATAACTTCATGTCGCTGTTCCGTCATGCGCTGATCAACTCCAACAAAAGACAGTTTCTTAAGACTATACGTTACGAGTTGATCTCCACACCGGCTTATTTGGGCAAGATAAAAGACAAGCATATTCTTTATCTGGCCAGGTCTTTAAGGACAAGGAAGTCTTTCCTCTCTATTTGGGACAAAATAAAAGATTTCCCGCTGCCTTACGACACAAAGAAATTCTAATGACTGGGGGTATCAGACGCACTTTTGGGAACAGTATCAGTATTTAAAGTTGTATTTTTGGTAATCGTTTATTGCATCTGAAATATCGTTCAGTAATGCGTCTATGTCTTGCGTTGTCCACTTATATGGCCTCTGATAATTAGGAATAATCAGAGGCATCTTTAGCAGATTATCAACACTTAGAATTTTTGCCATATTTTTGTGTTTTCGTTAAAATGCAGGATAAAAATAATCATAACTCTTCCGGCATAGGAATGACAATTATAGAGTCGCTGCACCGTATTCCATAAAATACGTCACGAACACGGCCCTGTTGCGGAACCAGAATTTCTTTCTCTATCAAATCCTTAATATCACGTGCTGCCGTATCGGATGATACCTTTACACGCTTAGCCCAGTTCTTGGTTGTCAGTTTGCCGGGATAACCGTCCAGATACACATTCAACACTTCACGTTGTCGCTCAGACAGAATAGCTTCAGCATGATTTTGCCAGAATATGGCCTTATTTAGAACTCTCGACAAGATCTCATCGGACTGTTCTACGGAACGGAGCAAACAGTCAAGATACCAGATGATCCATTCGGTAATATCGCAGTCTCCTTTTTGCGTTTTCTCTAATATGTCATAATATTGTTTTTTGTCCTTATTGATTTGATGAGAGATACTAAAGAAGCGCATTTGCGAATTCTCAGCCTGTGAGAGAGCCATGTCTGCAATGGCTCGTCCTATTCGTCCGTTTCCGTCATCAAACGGATGAATACTGACAAACCACAAATGGGCTATGGCTGATTTTACATAGCCGTTATGGGCATCTGAATTAAACCAGTCAAGAAACCGATTCATCTCTTCGTTTATTTTCTCAGGAGCAGGTGCTACATAATGCACCTTTTCCCGACCGAACATTCCTGAGACGACTTTCATCGCTCCACTCCGATACTGGGCAACGTCTATTTTCACAGAACCGCTCCATCCTGTAGGGAACAGGCAGTTATGCCAACCGAAGAGTCTTTCGTGGGTGAGAGGTGCTTTGAAATTAATGGTGGCATCTAGCGCCATCTCCACAACTCCGTCAATATAATGGGAAGATTCCGTCGACCCCTGTAATGATATTCCCAGTTTGCGGGCTACCGATGAACGCACCTGCTCGTTGTTCAATTCCACCCCTTCAATTTCGGATGATGCTACAATGTCATGGGAGATTGATTCCACCACCGCAGACATCTTATCATCAAAGCCTATTACGCTAAGACGCCCCATCAGATAGCCCACAGCCTTGTGTACTTTATTTAGTTCCTCGCCAACAAGTTCTTTGTTCCACGAGAAATGAGGCCATTCCTTATGTTCATAGATATACATAGGCAATATTATTTTTTGCAAATATACATCTTTGCGGATAATTAACCGCAAATTTTGCGGCTTATTATCCGCATCCTCATCACACCAGGCATCATTCATCGCTTCTCATCCCGATCACAGTAGGAATTCCAGGGATCTGTACTGTCGTCGGGTGGTCCGTAGGGAAGCCTTCCATCGTCGCACAGACCTACAGGCAGGACAATCCCAGACATTCACGTGCCGACCACGCCATCACAGACAAGCACGCAGCGCAAGACGGAGGACGGGCTTACGAGCGGTCCTTTTTCGCCTTGCGCATGGTCAGCGATATGCGGTGACGGCGATGGTCTACCTCGAGGACCCGTACCCTCACCTGCTGATGGAGATGGATGACGCTGTTGATGTCGCGGACAAAACGGTCGGCAATCTGAGAGATATGAACCAAGCCATCCTGATGGACGCCGATGTCGACAAAAGCCCCGAAATTGGTGATGTTGGTCACGATGCCGGGAAGCTCCATGCCGGGAACAAGATCGTCGACGGTATGCACCCGGGGATCGAACTCGAAGGTCTCTATCTGGGCACGCGGGTCGCGTCCGGGCTTCTCCAGCTCCTGCATGATGTCGCGGAGCGTCGGCAAGCCGACCTCCTTGGTGACATAGCGTTGGATGTCGATGCGCTTGCGCGCCTGCGGATCATTCATCAGATCGGTGACCGTGCACCCGTTGTCGCGGGCCATCTGCTCCACCAGCTTATAGCGTTCGGGGTGGACGGCGGAAGCATCGAGCGGGTTCCTAGCACTGGGGATGCGGAGGAAGCCGGCACACTGCTGGAAAGCCACCGGTCCAAGACGAGGCACCTTGCGCAGTTCGGCTCGCGAGGCGAAGGCGCCGTGCTCACGCCGGTAGTCCACGATGTTCTGAGCCAGCTGAGGACCGAGTCCGCTGACATAGGTGAGCAGATGCTTACTCGCCGTATTGAGATTGACACCGACGGAGTTGACACACAGTTCCACCGTCTGGTCGAGCGAATGCTTCAAGGCCTGCTGGTCGACATCGTGCTGATACTGGCCGACACCAATGCTCTTGGGATCGATCTTCACCAGCTCAGCCAACGGGTCCATGAGACGACGGCCGATGCTGACGGCACCACGCACGGTGATATCCTCATCGGGAAACTCCTCGCGGGCTGTCTCCGACGCGGAATAGATGCTCGCTCCGTCCTCGCTCACCACATAGGTAGGCACGCCGGGAATCTGGCGGAGGATGTCGGCCGTCTCACGCGAGCCGGTGCCATTGCCCACCGCGATGGCCTCTATGCCAAACTTCCTGCACAGGTCGGAGAACTGCTGCAAGGCAGTAGGCCGGGAGCCACCATTATCCTTGGCACGGTCGCCAACGGCAAAGACCACCGTGTGATAGAGCAGATTGCCCTGCGCGTCGAGCGCCACGACCTTACAGCCCGTACGGATGCCCGGATCGACTCCCAGGACACGTTTCTGGCCCAGCGGGGCGGCGAGCAGGAGCTGACGCAGGTTCTCACGGAACACACGGATGGCCTCTTCGTCGGCACGCTCTTTCGACAGGGCCGCGAACTCATTCTCCATAGACGGACGGAGCAGACGCTCGTAACCATCGTCGACGGCCATCGCCACCTGCTGCTGGCAAGGTCCCTGGCCGCGCACAAACTGACGGTGGAGGCGACGGGCGATCTCATCGTCGTCGGCCGAGATCGTCACACGCAGGAAGCCCTCAGCCTCTCCACGGCGCATGGCCAGGAGACGATGGGAGGAGCACTTGCGCAGCTCCTCGCTGAAGCAGAAATAATCGGAATATTTCTGTGCGCCCTCCTCTTCCTCCTTCTTCTTCACCACGCGACTGGAGATCACCGCGTCGCGCTGGTAGACCGCACGGGCGCTCTGACGGGCGTGTTGATCCTCGCTCACCCGCTCGGCAATGATGTCGCGCGCGCCCTGCAGGGCAGCCTCAACATCATCGACGCCCTCCTTCACAAAACGCCTGGCCGCCTGAAGGGGCGCGGGATCGCGCTGGAACATGAGCAGGTTGGCCAAAGGCTCAAGGCCCAGCTCGCGGGCGATCTGTGCCTTCGTGCGCCGGCGCGGCTTGTAGGGCAGATAGAGATCCTCGATCTCCGTCTGGTCCCATGACGCCTCGATCTTCGCCTTGAGCTCGGGCGTGAGCTTGCCCTGCTCCTCAATCGTCTTGAGGATGGTCTCCTTGCGCTTGCCGAGCGTCGTCAGGCGATCGTTCAGCTCGCTGATCCGTGCGATCTGCACTTCGTTGAGTCCACCCGTAGCCTCCTTGCGGTAGCGGGCGATGAAAGGGATGGTGCAACCGGCCTGCAACAGCTCCAGCGTCGCATCGACGGCATGAAGGTCGAGACCGGTGTTCTTGGAAATATAACTTGTAAACGAATTCATAGGAATAATCATGAAAGGCGACCTGCCAACCCCTACCGGTCAGCAGACCGCAAACAATTTATCTTATATTGGCTTATCCTACAATAGCACGAGATCCTTCGGACCTCACGGCCGATGTGGGTTAGAGGCCGGACCATATCGTCTGTCTGTCAGGCCGGAGCAAGCCCCTGTCGACCACCGGCAATAGGAGCTGCTCTCCGCAGGGCTCCGCCAAGGCCAGCGTACCGCTTCTCAGCAGATGTCTTGCCATCTCAATCAGCGTGTCGTATCCGGCAGCGAAATCCCGGTTGTCGAGACTGACGGAATAGTCGGGCTCGATGCCATTCTCCGTGCAGTTCTTATCGCGGTCGTACATCGGGCAGGCGGAGAAACGAATGATCCAGCCGTTGGGAAGCTCCGAGGAGAAGGGGAGTCCGGCTCCCCCACCCGTCTTGTCGCCGACGACCGTGACCAGCGGACTGCACTTCATATACTTCACGAACTCATTGGCTGCCGAGAACACGGCCCTGTTGGTGAGCACGATCACCCTCTTCTGCCAACGCAGACCCGACGAGGGCGTGAGCCACTGCTCCTCCATCGAGGAGAAGTCGTTGTGTCCCTTGCCCGTCTTATGGCGCATATAGCCGACCAGGGTCTTCTGATTGATGAACCGGGCCGCGAGTTTCTCCGCCATGGTGAGCATGCCGCCGCCATTGTCGCGCACATCGATGATCAGGCCATTGCAGGTGACCAGATAGGCAAGGATGTCGTCGAGGTTGCCGTCACCGAACGTCGTATTGAAGGTGGAGCAACGGATATAGCCCACATTGTCGTCGAGGATGCGATAACGCAGACCGGACGCGATCTTATAGTCGGTGCCGAGATAGCGGGTGATGAGTGAATCGCTGTAGTTGCTCGGATAGTTCTCATGATAGCCCCAGTAGCGGGTGTAGTCGAATCCGGCATAGAGATTGACGTGTCCGTCCTTCAGGGTGGCGAGCATGTCGCCGAGTACCTCCAGAAGCTGCTCGGAGGTCATCGACTGATTGGTGACCCGCGGCTCGTATACGGCACGCACGCTGTCCCAGTTCACGCCCTTCTCCTCGAAGAAGCAGTAGCGCTGGTCCATGATCGTCCACAATGCCTGCAGGTTGCCCCGGTTGGTGTCGGGAAACTCTTCCTCATCCACGCAGGAGGAGAACAGGCCGAGCACCAGCGTGAAAGCCAGGCCGAGGAACGTACGGCCGGTGAGGCACACGGCGGAAAGGCGGCGGAAAAGAGACTGCTGACGGTTATGTAATGCGGATTGTTTCATAGCGTTCAGGATTTCTAACGGCTCACGGGCACGATGTTAAAGGTGCGTACCCAGCCGATGACAAAGGCATGTGTGAACTGATGGTATTTCAGGCTGTTGACTTTCATCTGACGATAGTCGCCGAGATAGCCCAGACGGAAGGTCGTGTGACGGCCGACAGAGAAGTCAACGGTAGCCATCTGATGATAGGTAAGGGCATTCCACGGTCCGGTCAACACCACATTGTGGTCGTAGTTGCCTCTGGAGAAGATCTCATAGTAGGACTGACCATACTGCGGAGAGAAGGCCACCCCTACGAGCGGCAAGGCGGCCTCGTACTGCAACGCCACCGGGAAACGGCCGTCGAGGATCTGCCAACGCAGCAACACGGCGGGATCGACGGACAGCGACAGGCGGGCCTGTGCGGGGTTGTTGCTGTTGCCAGTGTCGTACATCACGCCGATATTCAGATCGGCCAGACCTCCGGCACGCAGCGACAGACGGGGCGTGAGCCGCCACAGATGGTGAAGTCCCCACTGGAGGTTGTACATCGCGGTGAGCAGCGTGCTGCCGCCACCTCGCGTGTCGGCTGAGGAGAGGATCACCTGATGGAGGATCTCCGTGGAGAGCGGACGGCCCACACGGTCGCGCAGGGTGTGGGAGAGATAGCGTACCTCCGGGCCGGAAAACTTCTCGGCAGAGAGATAGGTATCGAGAATGTCGGTGACGCCGGCAGAGACCATCTGCGTATTGATGACATGCTTCGACGGCAGCGAAGACGCAAAGCCCGCCTCAGCACCATCGGGAAGGCACACCGCCGTGTCGGGCGGCGCCGGACACGACTGTCCGTCCGCTGCCCTGCAAGGCTGTGGCGGCACCAACAGGCAGCACAACCCTGCAAGCAGACTAACGGTTGTCGTCCTCCTTATCTTCTGAATGACTGTTTTCTCCATCGTTGAAAAGATTAAGCTGACCGGTCATCTCGTCGATCACGTCCTGCTCCGACTTGCCGGCATCGGGATCGAGATTCTCGTCCTCTCCGGCTGCCGTCGTCTCGGACGTCTCCGGCTGTTCAGGCTGCCGCAACGGCTCCAGTTCCTCCACCGTCGCCACCTCATAGGTGGTAAGACGACGTCCGTGGGCCTTGTAGCTGCGCTGGACGGCAAAGCTCTCGGCATCGATCTCCAGCGGGGTGCGCGGAGCGTCGTTGCCACCAAAGGTGATCTTCAGATGCGGGTAGACCGTGTCGGTGAGCAGCATGAGGCGACTGTCAGGATTGTCGTTCAGCAGACTCGTCGGCTTCTTCACCGCATCCATGGCGAAACGCTTGATATAGAGGAAGCCCTTGTTGTCGGCATCGAAGAGCACCGCCGTCCACACCTTGTGCGGATCGAACTTCTCGATGATGCTGATCGAGTCCTCATAGTGATTGTTCACATCGAAGTCGGTGGTATAGAACGTGCCGTTACGGAGCACGACGAGGATGCGGTCGCCATCGTTGAACTCGCCAAGCAGACGGCCGTGCTCCTCGTAGTTGATGCGCAGCACATCGGGATCGAACCACACCTTGCGGCCACCGAGCGTCGACCGTCCGTGGCTCTTCAGCGAGATGCGGTGTACGGCACGGTGGGTGAGCAAACGGCCCTGTGCGGCACGGCCCTTGATGTCGATCTCCGAGAAGTCCTTCTCCATGAAGATGGACGACTTCGCACGCTTGAGATCGGGCTCCAGCGTCACCTTGATGACCTCCGCCTCGCCATTGGGGTTGGCAGAGAAATAGAGCACACGCGAGCCCGGCGTGCCCTTCGTCAGATCGTACTCCTTGTCGCGCATGACGGTGGTCACATTGAAACGCTTGATGAAGGAGTCGCCCTGACGGCCGTCGCGATAGACGACGTTGTAGATCGTGCGGCGGTCGTTGCGCTTGAATACCTGCAGATGGATGACGCCCTGTCCGACGAAGATCTTGTCGGCCACGCGGATCACCTTATACTTACCATCACGATAGAAGATAATGATATCGTCGATGTCCGCACAGGGACACACCATCTCGTCCTTCTTCAGGCCGGTGCCGATGAAGCCTTCCTTACGGTTGATGTAGAGCTTCTCGTTGGCCTCCACCACCTTCGCCGCCTCGATGGTGTCGAAGTTACGGATCTCGGTGAGGCGAGGATGGTCGGCACCGTATTTCTCCTTGAGATATTCGAACCACTTGATGGTCACGTCCGTGAGGTGGGCCAGGTCGTGGTTGATATGCTTGATCTGCGCACGGAGCTTGGCCATGAGCTTGTCGGCCTTGTCCTTATTATATTTCAGGATGCGCTGCATCTTGATCTCCAGCAGACGCAGATAGTCGTCACGGGTGATGTCGCGGAGGAGGTCCTTGCGGAAAGGCAGGAACGCCTGCTCGAGGAAACGCACCACAGCCGCCTCGTTGGGAGCCTGCTCAAAGTCGGGATCCTTATACATGCGCTGCTCGATGAAGATGCGCTCCAAAGAAGCATAGAAGAGCTGCTCCTGCAGCTCGCCACGCTCGATCTCGAGCTCGCGGCGCAGCAGGTCGCGCGTGCGGTTGACATTATCCTCCAGCACCTCACTGACGGTGAGGAAGCAAGGCTTCTGGTCGCGGATCACACAACAGTTGGGCGAGATGCTCACCTCGCAGTCGGTGAACGCATAGAGGGCGTCGAGCGTCTTGTCGCTCGACGTGCCGGGCTGCAGATGGAGCTGGATCTCCGCCTCGGCAGCTGTCATGTCCTCCACCTTGCGCACCTTGATCTTGCCCTTGTCGATGGCCTTCTTGATGGAGTCGATCAGACTCTCCGTGGTCTTCGAAAAAGGTATCTCACGAATGACTAGGGTCTTGGGATCGAGCTTCTCGATCTTCGCACGCACCTTCACCACACCGCCACGCTGGCCGTCGTTGTACTTGCTCACATCGATGGCGCCGCCTGTCGGAAAATCGGGATAGAGATGGTACTCACGACCCTGAAGATAGCTCACGGCCGCGTCACAAAGCTCGTTAAAGTTATGGGGAAGGACCTTGGAGCTCAGTCCCACGGCAATACCCTCGGCTCCCTGAGCCAGCAGCAACGGGAACTTCACAGGCAGGGCGATAGGCTCCTTGTTGCGGCCGTCGTAGGAAAGCTGCCACTCCGTGGTTTTGGGATTGAAAGCCACGTCGAGGGCAAACTTGCTCAGGCGCGCCTCGATGTATCGCGGCGCGGCGGCACGATCGCCGGTAAGGATATTACCCCAGTTGCCCTGGCTGTCCACAAGCAGATTCTTCTGGCCAAGCTGCACGAGGGCATCGCCGATAGACGCATCGCCATGGGGGTGGAACTGCATCGTATATCCCACAATGTTGGCCACCTTGTTGTAGCGTCCGTCGTCCATCCGCTTCATGGAGTGGAGGATACGGCGCTGCACAGGCTTCAGACCATCCTCGATGGCAGGCACGGCACGCTCAAGGATCACGTAGGAGGCGTAATCCAGAAACCAGTTCTTATACATCCGGCTCAGATGGTGCACTGCCGAGGCGTCGAACCTGTCAACCGGCTTATAGTCGCTGTGCCCGTCGGCAGCCTGCTCCTCCTCGGGAGCATCCGCACCCTCACGGGCAGCATCCTGACCCTCAGCGGCAGCGTCCGGCTTGTCCTGAGGACGATTGTCGGCTTGTCCTCCGTTCACTTGCTGTTGAATATCGTCTTTATTCTTGTCTTCGTCCATAAATTATTCTCGGTAATTGATGCAAACTTACATAAAAAATATGAGATTCCTGCCCCGTTGGCATAAAAAAGTAAGGATAGACACGGGCTCCGTGCAGAAATACGGATGTGTCTGCCCCTTCTCTCCATCATGTCCCAACCACACCGGTCCCCGTCGCATACTGCCCGCATGAGAAACGCAGGAAAGCAACCACCTCCTACACGGAACAACACGACGGAAGACCGGGCAAGACGGAAAGAAAGGCCTTGACTAAAGCAATGAAAAGTACGGAGGAGGAGCATGAAGCGCAACGGAGGACACGGAGCCACACGGACTTTCCTCCGTCCGGAAAACACGGACCATCCTTGCTCCCGACGGCCTTTCAACACTCCTTCGCCCTCAGAATATAAGCGGTCAAATGTGAAACCTTATAATTTTTTCGTGTCCTTATGCTAAGTAATCGACAAAAAAGAGTAACTTTGTACGCAAAAATTATAATTAAGGTAATCAGCTAAATATCAAATAAAGATTATGGCACAAGAAGATGTTTTCAAGAAGATTGTGAGCCACTGCAAGGAGTATGGCTTTGTTTTCCCCAGCAGCGACATTTACGACGGTCTGGCCGCCGTGTACGATTATGGTCAGAACGGCGTAGAGCTCAAGAACAATATCAAGCAGTATTGGTGGCAGTCCATGGTGCTGCTCCACGAGAATATCGTAGGTATCGACGCCTCGATCTTCATGCACCCGACGGTATGGAAGGCCAGCGGCCATGTGGACGCCTTCAATGACCCCCTGATCGACAACCGTGACTCCAAGAAGCGCTACCGCGCCGACAATCTGATTGAAGACCAGATCGCCAAGTACGACGAGAAGATAGAGAAGGAAGTGGCTAAGGCCCGCAAGAAATTCGGCGACAGCTTCGACGAGGCTCAGTTCCGCTCAACCAATCCCCGCGTGCTCGAGCACCAGAAGAAGCGTGACGATCTGCACGCCCGCTACACCGCCGCCATGCAGGGTCCCGACCTGGATGCCCTGAAGCAGATCATCCTCGACGAGGGCATCGTCGATCCCATCAGCGGAACGAAGAACTGGACCGACGTGCGTCAGTTCAACCTGATGTTCTCTACCGAGGTGGGGTCGCTGAGCGACGCCGCCAACAAGATCTACCTCCGTCCTGAGACGGCACAAGGAATCTTCGTCAACTACCTGAACGTGCAGAAGACCGGCCGCATGAAGCTGCCTTTCGGTATCGCACAGATCGGTAAGGCTTTCCGCAACGAGATCGTTGCCCGCCAGTTCGTCTTCCGCATGCGTGAGTTCGAGCAGATGGAGATGCAGTTCTTCTGCCAGCCCGGCACAGAGATGAAGTGGTTTGAATATTGGAAGAAGGTGCGTCTGGCATGGCACGAGGCACTGGGCATGGGTAACGACAACTACCGCTACCACGATCACGAGAAGCTCGCCCACTACGCCAACGCCGCTACCGACATCGAGTTCAAGATGCCGTTCGGATTCAAGGAGGTGGAGGGTATCCACTCACGTACCAACTTTGACCTGTCGCAGCACGAGAAGTTCTCCGGCCGCTCCATCAAATATTTCGATCCGGAGACCAAGGAGAGCTACACTCCGTACGACGTAGAGACCTCTATCGGCGTAGACCGTATGTTCCTGTCGGTGATGTGCCACAGCTACGAGGAGGAGACATTGCCCAACGGCGAGACACGCGTCGTGCTCCATCTGCCTGAGCCGCTGGCTCCTGTGAAGTGCGCCGTATTCCCCTTGGACAAGAAAGACGGCCTGCCTGAACTGGCCCACCAGATCGTCAACGACCTGAAGTTCCACTTCAACACTCACTACGGCGATCCAAAGGACTCTATCGGCAAGCGCTACCGCCGTCAGGACGCCATCGGTACACCATTCTGTGTCACCGTAGACCACGAGACACCCAACGACCACAAGGTGACCATCCGCTTCCGCGACACCATGGAACAGGAGCGTGTCGACATCGGCCAGCTCCGCTCGATCATCGAGGACCGCGTGAGTATCACCTCCCTGCTCAAAAAGCTCGGAAAGGAAATCGAGGGTCTCGACAAGTAATCCGGCCATCAGCCACCGGTGACGGGCAGGCAACGACAGGAAAGACGTCCTTGTCGCCCGTCGTTCCATATCCTTTCTCAATAGGACAACATGAAGAAGAACAATACCGTTTCACTGCTGAGCCTTCTGGCTCTCCTCATTCTTCCCCTGCTGTGGACCTCCTGCTCGGAGGAGACCGACACCGTGGAAGAGTTTCCCAACTGGCAGGCCCGCAATACGGCTTACTGGGACTCGCTCTACACCAACACGCAGGCAAAAATCGCAGCCGGCGACACATCGTGGAAGATCATCAAGAACTGGAGCTTGCAGGACTCCATAGCCAGCCCCAACACCGACTATATCATCGTCCACGTAGACGAAGCCGGCACAGGCAGCGGCTGCCCGCTCTATACCGACTCCGTGCGGGTGCACTACTACGGCAAGCTCCTGCCGTCGACTTCCTATCCTGCGGGCTATCAGTTTGACTCTTCCATGTCGGCCGACTACAATCCCGCAACGTCGCTCCCGGCCACCTTTGCCGTCAATGCGCTGACAGACGGCTTCGCCACCGCTTTGCAAAACATGCACATCGGAGACAACTGGACTGTCTACGTGCCCTACACCCTGGCCTATGGCTCAACGGGAACGACCGGCATACCCGGCTACTCCACGCTGATCTTCAAGATCATCCTCGTGGCTTACGCCCGTGCTGACGGCAATCTGCCCAGCCTGAACGCTCCCGCTCTCTACCGCCCCTGGACGGAAGAATGATATCCTAACAGGTCTGCATGACAGACAATAACCGACATATCCGGACCGGACTGCGGACAAACGCCCCGCAGCCGGTCCGTTTTTTTGTACCAACAGGACAGATCTTCTCGTAAAGATCCCAAAATGCCTGCAAATACCCTCACACGACAGAACACCGTGCCCATTCATCAGACGGAAGATTCAGCCATCGGGAGGACATGAACCAAAATTAGAATAATACCACAATTCTTTATATACCTTATTATATATACCATCATTATCCTCTCATAAAACCACCTTATTATATATACTACCCACATTCTCCCTATTTATAATCCACATATTACAATGACTTATTCCACTTCATTTTTCTATTATATCCTCTCAGCAAGGACCACACCAGCAAGGCGTATGACCTCCGCAGACTCTCATCTACAGGTACCCTCAACACAGCAATCCAGCCCAGGAAACAAGTCATGAAGATCCATCATAACAGCCTCGACAGCCACGATGACCAATGACCCTTCAACACTTGAAAACCCTTGAAGATTTCATTGTGCACGCACACACTTTCTTGACTTAAGTCAAAAATGATAGGGAGAAAGGTCAAAAAAGCGTTTTTGCGCTTGCATCGAAACAGAATCCGTCGTAACTTTGCAACGTCAAAAGACAAGAAGACAACACAAGAAAACAACAAAATATTGGAACCGGCAGAGAGGCCCTAGAAGAAAAAAAGGTAGAAGGCACTTCAGGATAACACAAACACAAAGGGGCTACGTGATGAAGCCCACCTTAATTTAGAGAAGCTAGAAAGAAGTTGGCAAAGAGTCGTTTCAATAGGTACAAAGACAGATGCCATAAATTAGAAAAGAAGGAAAAAAAGGAAAAGTAGAAAAAACAGAAGTGCAAGGTCTTGACTTGAAGAAAGTATTCGGATAACAAGCATTTACGTCGGTATGCCGCAAGGGTATTGGCCACACATGAGGTAATAAACAGGATTGTGAAGGATAACAATACGCATTGCCCGGGAGGGCAATCTTCTCAATAGATGCAGTAGGACCGGTCTACACACAGCTGTATGTAAGAAAGTAAGGATAACAACACAAAACACAAGAAAGATGGAACCAACAGTAATATGGATCATGCTCGCAGCAATGGCTGCGGCATGGATATGGTCGGAAGATCACGACCCACCCATAGACTAAATGGGGTCCAAAGACAACAACAACATCAAACAAGAATAATAAAATCACCATATAATGGAGACAGATTCCTACGGGGATCTGTCTTTTTTTGTATTTTTTTTGGAAAATATTTGGTGGAAACAAAAACTTTCCGTACCTTTGCAACCACTTAAGAAAACAAGCACGGGCGTTTAGCTCAGTTGGTTTAGAGCATCTGCCTTACAAGCAGAGGGTCGGCGGTTCGAATCCGTCAACGCCCACTAAAGCCTCTCAATCTTAACGATTGGGAGGCTTTTTAGTTTTATTAGTGAACTTTTTTGTCCATAGAACTTATATTATCGAATTAAATACGTACTTTTGCAGTGTAATTACACACATTTATATTTCATCATGATGGAACTAGACAGTCTGACGGCCATATCGCCTATTGATGGCCGCTACCGGGGCAAGACAGAATCCCTGGCTAATTATTTTTCTGAGTACGCCCTGATCCGATACCGTATCCGCGTAGAGATTGAGTACTTTATCACTCTTTGCGAGCTGCCATTGCCGCAGCTGGCACACTTCGACCACAGTCTTTTTGATGCTCTGCGTGACATCTATCGCAACTTCGACGAGAAGGCAGCCAGCCGTGTGAAGGAGATCGAGAAGACCACCAACCACGATGTAAAGGCCGTAGAGTACTACATCAAGGAACAGTTCGACCGCATCGGCGGCTTAGACGATGTGAAGGAGTTCGTACACTTCGGCCTCACATCCCAAGACATCAACAACACCTCTGTCCCCTTGTCGCTGAAAGACGCACTGAATGAGGTGTACTATCCTCAGGTGGAAGAGCTCATCGCACAACTGCAGCAGTATGCCGACGAGTGGAAAGACGTACCTATGCTGGCCAAGACACATGGACAGCCTGCCTCTCCCACCCGTCTGGGCAAGGAAATCATGGTCTACGTCTATCGTCTGACCGAGCAGCTCAATACGCTGAAGCAGTGCAAGATCACCGCCAAGTTTGGAGGAGCAACAGGTAACTTCAACGCTCACCATGTGGCCTATCCCGCCTACGACTGGCGTACTTTCGGCAATAAGTTCGTCGCTGAGAAGCTCGGGCTCGAACGTGAGCAGTGGACAACACAGATCAGCAACTACGACTATCTCGGTGCGATCTTCGACGCCATCCGCCGCATCAATACCATCATCATCGACCTCGACCGCGACTTCTGGATGTACATATCCATGGAGTATTTCAAGCAGAAGATCAAAGCCGGTGAGGTGGGATCGAGCGCCATGCCTCACAAGGTGAACCCCATCGACTATGAGAACAGCGAAGGCAACTTGGGACTGGCCAACGCCATCCTGCAGTTCCTGGCACAAAAGCTCCCCGTGAGCCGTCTGCAGCGCGACCTGACCGACTCTACCGTGCTGCGCAACATCGGTGTGCCTCTCGGACACAGTGTCATCGCCATACAGAGCACCCTCAAGGGATTGCGCAAGCTCATCCTTAACGAGGACAAGATTCTCAGCGATCTCGACAACACATGGGCCGTGGTGGCCGAAGCCATTCAGACGATCTTACGCCGTGAAGACTATCCCCACCCCTACGAGGCATTGAAAGCCCTCACCCGCACCAACAAGACAATGACCGAGGAGACCATCCACGAGTTTATTCAGGGGCTCAACGTCAGCGATGATGTAAAAGCCGAGCTCATGAAGATCACTCCCCGTAACTATACCGGTATTTAAACCGACTGACACATTTATCTATTTAAATATTCTTATTAACTCGAAGAGCCGAGAGGCTCTTAAAAGTATTCACATTCATTATTATGGTAGAAGATTTGGAGAACAAGCCTCAGGATGACCAGAAGGCTAACAGCGAAGGAAACTACAGCGCTTCCAACTATCAGAAAGACTATCGGACGGAAGGCGGAAGAACACAACGTCCCCGTATTCACACTACACGAGCCTACTCTTCCGACCGTAAGCCCGTCCAGAGCAGCGGATTCCGCCCCGAGGGATTCGGCGCCGGTCTGCAAGGCAGCAGTCAACAGCACTCACACAGCAGCTATCAGCGCCAAGGCGGCTATCAGCCCCGTCAGGGCTATCAGCAGCGCGGTGGCTACGGACAGCAGCGTCAGGGTGGCTACAGCCGTCCCAACAGCTATCAGTCACGCCAGCAGGACTACCAGCAGCACGGCTACCAGCCCCGCCAACAGGAAGAGGGTGGCTATCAGCCCCGTCAGGGCTATCAGCAGCGCAGCTATCAGCCCCGCCAGCAAAACGGCTACGGACAGCAGCGTCAGGGTGGCTATCAACAGCGTGGCGGTTACCAGCAGGGTGGCTATCAGCAGCGCGGCGGATACCAGCAGCGTGGCGGTTACCAGCAGGGTGGCTACCAGCAGCGCGGCGGATACGGACAGCAGCGTGGTGGTTACCAGCAGGGTGGCTACCAGCAGCGCGGCGGATACGGACAGCAGCGTGGCGGTTACCAGCAGCGTCCCGGATACGATCCCAATGCTAAGTATAGCATGAAGAAGCGTATCGAGTACAAGGAAGAGCACATCGATCCCAACGAGCCTATCCGTCTGAACAAATATCTGGCCAATGCCGGCATCTGCTCACGCCGCGAGGCTGATGAGTTCATCCAGGCCGGTGTGGTGACTGTCAACGGCAATGTGGTGACCGAGCTGGGTACGAAGGTCCTCCGCTCCGATGAGGTGAAATTCCACGACCAGCCTGTATCACTGGAGAAGAAAGTGTACGTGCTGCTCAATAAACCCAAGGACACCGTGACCACCAGTGACGATCCCCAGCAGCGCAAGACGGTGATGGATCTCGTGAAGGACGCTTGCCCCGAGCGCATCTACCCCGTGGGACGTCTCGACCGTAACACCACCGGTGTGCTCCTGCTCACCAACGACGGTGACCTCGCTTCCAAGCTCACCCATCCGAAGTTCCTTAAGAAGAAGGTTTATCATGTGACCCTCGACAAGAACGTGGCCGCAACCGACCTTCAGAAGATCGCCGACGGCATCACACTCGAGGACGGAGAGGTGCATGCTGACGCCATCGAATATGCCGACGATCAGGACAAGCGACAGGTGGGCATTGAGATCCACAGCGGCAAGAACCGTATCGTACGCCGTATCTTCGAGAGCCTCGGCTACCGTGTGGTACGCCTCGACCGTGTACAGTTCGCCGGTCTGACGAAGAAGAATCTCCGCCGCGGTGACTGGCGCTTCCTCACAGAGAAGGAAGTGGACATGCTCCGCATGGGCGCTTTCGAGTAATTCATATACCGGCAGGGAGTTGAAAGACTTCCTGCCTTGCTTCGTTAAGAACACTGTTGCACACTATCATTCCCATAAGTCAATAAAACAATGAAAAGAACTAAGGTAGCAGATGCGCTGAAGTCGACCGACTTCGGCAAAGACATCTGTGTGAAAGGCTGGGTGCGTACCCACCGCAGCAGCAAGGCTGTGGACTTCATCGCCGTCAATGACGGTTCTACCATTAACAATATCCAGGTAGTGATCGATCCTACGAAGACCGACGCTAACCTTCTGAAACAGATCACCACCGGTGCCTGCATCTGCGCCGAGGGCAAGCTCGTGGAGAGCCAGGGCAAAGGCCAGACCGTGGAGATCCAGGGTGAGAACATCATCCTCTACGGCCCCTGTGGCAACGACTATCCCATGCAGAAGAAGGGCCAGAGCTTCGAGTACATGCGTCAGTACGCTCATCTGCGTCTGCGTACGAACACCTTCGGAGCCGTGATGCGTATCCGCCACAACATGGCCATCGCCATCCACAAATATTTCCACGATCACGGATTCTACTACTTCAATACCCCGCTGATCACCGCCAGCGATGCTGAGGGTGCCGGCGAGATGTTCCAGGTGACTACCCTCGACCTCGACCGCACGGCCAAGGAGGGCAAGGTGGACTACTCGAAGGACTTCTTCGGACGCAAGGCCAACCTTACTGTAAGCGGACAGCTGGAGGGTGAGCTGGGAGCCACGGCTCTCGGTGCCATCTATACATTCGGTCCTACCTTCCGTGCCGAGAACTCCAATACTCCGCGCCACCTGGCCGAGTTCTGGATGATCGAGCCTGAGGTAGCCTTCATGAACCAGGAAGAGCTGATGGACTTCGAGGAAGACTTCATCAAGTATTGTGTGAGATGGGCACTCGACAACTGCATCGACGACCTTAACTTCCTGAACAAGATGATCGACAAGACCCTCATCCAGACACTGCAGAGCGTGCTGAAGGAGGACTTCGTGCGTCTGCCCTACACCGAGGGTATCAAGATCCTCGAAGAGGCCGCACGCAACGGTCACAAGTTCGAATTCCCCATCACCGGCTGGGGCATGGACCTCAACTCCGAGCACGAGCGCTTCCTCGTGGAGGAGCACTTCAAGCGTCCTGTCATCATGACCGACTATCCGAAGGAGATCAAGGCCTTCTACATGAAGAAGAACGACGACAACAAGACCATGCAGGGCACCGACGTCCTCTTCCCCCGCATCGGCGAGATCATCGGAGGCTCCGTACGTGAGGAGAGCTACGACAAACTCGTCGCAGAGATGGAAGAGCGCCATATGGACATATCGCTCTACAACTGGTACCTCGACACACGCCGCTACGGTTCCTGCCCCCATGCAGGCTTCGGCCTGGGCTTCGAGCGTCTCATCCTCTTCGTCACCGGCATGCAGAACATCCGTGATGTCATCCCCTTCCCGCGCACACCGAAGAGTGCTGAGTTCTAAACAGAAACAGATAACGATAAATATTAGAAAATCTCCCTCGGGCAGTCATACTCCCAAGGGAGATTTTTTATATAATGTAGATTTTCCACCTTATCATCTGTCTGTTTCTCAATTATTATCGCTAACTTTGCCCTTATAAACCATAAAAGATTATGAACAGCATTGCACAATACTTTCCTATCACCGACCCCACGCTGATCTTCTTCGTGGTGCTGCTCATCATCCTCTTTGCGCCTATCATCATGGGTAAGCTGCGCATTCCCCATATCATCGGAATGGTGCTTGCCGGTATTCTTGTCGGGCAATACGGATTCAACATTCTCGCACGCGACGCATCTTTCGAGCTGTTCGGCCGCGTAGGACTCTACTATATCATGTTTCTGGCCTCGCTGGAGCTGGACATGGAAGGACTCAGACGCCACCTTAACTCGACCGGCATTTTCGGAGCCATATCATTCGCCCTACCTTTTGTCCTCACCTTCGCAGGCTGTCTCATGCTGCTGCATTATACGATGTCGGCCTCACTGCTCCTGGCCTGCATCATGGCCTCCAACACCCTTGTGGCCTATCCCATCGTGCCCCGTTTCGGCCTGCAACGCAAGCTGAGCGTGACACTAAGCGTCGGGGGAACGATGGTGTCGCTCCTGCTCTCACTCATCGTCCTTGCCATTCTCGTGCAAGGGCACGGTGATAATGGCGGAGCGCTCTACTGGCTGTTCTTCGCATTCAAGTTCATCGTCTACTGCGCCGGTCTGCTATGGGCAGTCCCTCACCTGACCCGCTGGTTCCTGCGCCGCTACAGTGATAGCGTGATGCAGTTCATCTTTGTCCTGGCCATACTCTTCCTATGTGCCGCACTGGCAGAGGTAGTAGGACTGGAGGGCATCTTCGGAGCCTTCTTCTCCGGACTGATACTCAACCGGTATATTCCTCACGTGTCACCGCTGATGAACCGCATCGAGTTTATCGGCAATGCCCTGTTCATCCCCTACTTCCTTATCGGCGTGGGAATGCTCATCAACGTCCGTCTGCTCTTTGAAGGCGGCACCATCTGGGCTGTCGCCGGCGTGCTCGTCATCCTCGGCACACTAGGAAAAGCACTCGCCGCCTATGCCTGCTGTATCTGGCAGCGCCTGCCCCTCTCATCAGGACACATGATGGTGGGCCTTACCTCCGCTCACGCCGCAGCCGCCATCGCCATCAGCATGGTGGGCATGGGACTGATCGATGCCGACGGAAAGCCCGTCATCACCGAAGGGATGCTCAACGGTGTAGTGGTGATGATACTCTTCTCCTGTATCTTCTCTTCTATCCTCACACAATATTCGGCCCAGCGCATTGTCCTGCGTGACAGTGAGGTGGCCGACGAGCACGACCTGCCTGAAGACGATGAAAAGATCCTTGTGCCTATACGCTATCCCGAATATTCCAAACGTCTGGTCGATCTGGCGATGCTCATGCGCAACACCAAACTGCACCGCCGGCTGGTAGCGATCAACGTCGTCTATGATGACGAGAACGTACGGAAAAACCAACAACGGGGGCAACAGCTTCTCGAAGATGCCGTCCACCATGCCGCAGGCAGCGACGTGCCCATGGAGACACAGGTACGCATCGCCGCCAACATCGCCAACGGCATCAAACATGCCTTCAAAGAATTCCAGGCATCGGAAATCATCATCGGCATGCACTCGCACAAAGAGATCTCGACAAAATTCTGGGGACAATTCCACCAGAGCCTCTTCAACGGTCTGAACCGCCAGATCATCATGGCACGTCTCAACCAACCGCTCTCCACACTGCGCCGTATCATCGTCGCCGTACCCTCCCGTGCACAATACGAGCAGGGATTCTACCGTTGGATTAACCGGTTGGCACGCCTGGCCGGCAATCTAGACTGCCGCATCGTCTTCCACGGCCGGCAGGACACGCTACAACACATTCACGAATATATCCACAATCATTTCGATAATGTAAGGGCAGAATATCAGATCATGGAGCACTGGCTGTCAATACCCGAACTGGCGGCCACCATCGACAAAGATCACCTCTTCGTTGTCGTCACCGCACGAAAAGGTACTGTCTCCTACAAGACAGCACAGGACAGGCTGCCCCAGGAGCTGACACGCTACTTCTCAGGCAAGAACCTGATGATCATCTTCCCCGACCAATTCGGTCCGGACAAGACCGACACCATGACGTTTGCCGAGTCACAACACTATGAAGAGAAATCGGCTTACGAACCTCTCCGTGTATGGCTCGAAAAACATTTCGGTAAAAAAAGTAAGAAACAGACATCACAAAATAAGAATTAAAATAAAAGAAACAACATGATAGATATCAAAGGTGTCACCAAATCATTCGGCAAGTTGCAGGTGCTTCGCGGCATCGACTTGCATATCGACAAAGGCGAGGTGGTGTCGATCGTCGGTCCTTCGGGTGCCGGCAAGACAACACTCCTTCAGATCATAGGCACACTCGACAAGCCCGACAGCGGATCGATCACCGTAGACGGCATCAGCGTCAACGGTCTCTCATCGAAGAAGCTGGCCGACTTCCGCAACCAGCATATCGGCTTCGTCTTCCAATTCCACCAACTCCTGCCGGAATTCACCGCCTTGGAGAACGTCATGATACCTGCCTTCATAGCCGGCACAAACCGCAGCGCCGCCAAGAAACGCGCTGAGGAGCTGCTCAGCTTCATGGGCCTCAGCGACCGGGCCAGCCACAAGCCCAATGAGCTCTCCGGAGGAGAGAAGCAGCGTGTGGCAGTGGCACGTGCCCTGATCAACAATCCAGCCGTCATCCTTGCCGACGAGCCATCGGGATCGCTTGACTCGAAAAACAAGGCAGAGTTGCATCAGCTCTTCTTCGATCTGCGTGACAAATACGGTCAGACCTTCGTGATCGTCACCCACGATGAGAGTCTCGCCTCCATCACTGACCGCACTATCCACATGAAAGACGGACTGCTTGAAAAAGAGGAAGCATCCAAGGAGACGGTCAACGACGTACAAAACGAAGAACAGCCCGCTGACGAAGCACCGGCAATGGCAGGAGATGACCTGACAAAAGACGAAAACATCATCTAACAGACTGGCCTGCCACACGACGAACGGCAACAGCCACCCACCAAATGGGATTTACCCTACTTCCGACAAAAAGTAAAAACATCAACTCAATCGCCCGCCCCGACACGAGCGGCATAAAACAGATAAAAGACATGAACAACGACCTGTTAATCAAATTGGGTGACTACAACGATCTCACCGTCACGCGTATGGCTACGCGTGAAGACTCGCATGCCTTCAACGGCAAAGAGACCTTCGGTGTCTTCCTCGACGGCGGACGGGAGGGAGAGATTCTGATGCCCGCGAAATATGTACCGGAAGGTACAAAAACGGGCGACACCATCCACTGTCTCGTCTATCTCGACCAGGAGGAACGCCTCGTGGCCACCACCGAACAGGCACTCGCTGTTGTCGGACAGTTTGCCTGGCTGCAATGCACATGGGTGAACAAATATGGAGCCTTCCTCAACTGGGGCGTAATGAAAGACGTGTTCTGTCCTTTCAGCGAGCAGAAACGTAAGATGGAGATTGACCATTACTATCTCGTCTTCCTCTATATCGATCCAGAGACCTACCGTATCACGGCTTCAGCCAAGGTAGACAAATTTCTTTCTGACAAGCGTCCCACCTACCAACCTGGAGAGGAAGTCGACCTGATCGTATGGCAGAAGTCGCCACTAGGATTCAAAGTCATCATCGACAATCTGTTCCAAGGACTGATCTACGACAGTCAGATCTTCCGTCCCGTTCACAGCGGTGACCGCATGAAGGGCTATATCAAGCAAGTACGGCCCGACGGCAAGATAGACCTCACGCTCCAACCAACCGGACGACGAGGCACCGACGACTTTGCCGAGACTCTCCTGCACTGGCTCGAGAGCCACGGCGGCTATTGCGCCCTGGGAGACAAGAGCGAGCCGGAAGACATCAAAAGAGCCTTTCAGGTGAGCAAGAAGGTGTACAAGCGTGCCGTAGGAGAACTATACAAGCAGCGACTGATCACCATCAGCGATGACGGTATCCGATTGACTGACACAGAATAAAATGGAAAGGACACCCCAAAATATCCCCTTGGGTGACAGAGCTCTTCGCCCATCCGCCCTAATTGCAAAAAATTCCCTCATTTTGTAGTGATATTAATTCAAAATATCGTAATTTTGCAGTCAAGGAAAAGATATTCAAAAATATAAAGAAAGAATCATGAGAGTAGCTATTGTAGGTGCCAGCGGTGCCGTAGGACAGGAACTCCTGCGCATCCTCGACGAGCGTAATTTTCCGGTAGACGACCTTCTGCTCTTTGGCAGTGAGCGCAGTGCAGGCCGGAAGTATTCGTTCCGCGGTAAAGATATCGAGGTGAAACTCCTTCAGGACAACGATGACTTTAAGGGTGTGGACATAGCTTTCACCTCTGCCGGCGCCGGCACTAGTCAGAAATTCGCTGACACCATCACTCGTTATGGTGCGACGATGATCGACAACTCGAGTGCCTTCCGTATGGACGAGGATGTGCCATTGGTCGTTCCCGAGGTTAACGGAGACGATGCTTTCAACGCCCCCCGTCATATCATTGCCAACCCCAACTGCACAACCATCATGATGGTTGTTGTACTGGAGCCCATCGAGAAGCTCTCTCACATCAAGAAGATCCATATCGCCAGCTATCAGAGCGCATCCGGTGCCGGTGCCTCAGCCATGAAAGAGCTGGAGCAGCAGTACAAGGAGCTCATTGAGGAGGGCGAGGTAAAGACGATCAATAAGTTCCCCCATCAGCTGGCATACAATGTGATCCCTCAGATCGACAAGATGATGCCGAACGACTACACCAAGGAAGAGATGAAGATGTACAACGAGACTCGCAAGATCATGCACTCCGATGTACGTACTTCCGCTACCTGCGTACGTGTCAGCTCACTGCGCTCCCACTCTGAGAGCGTATGGTTCGAGACAGAGAAGCCGCTGAGCGTGGATGAGATCCGCAAGGCTCTCACAGCCGCTCCCGGTGTGACAGTCGTCGACGATCCGCAGAACTATGTCTACCCCATGCCGCTTGAAAGCGCCGGTAAGGACGATGTGTATGTAGGCCGCATCCGTAAGGATCTTGCCGATGACAACTCAACGACACTGTGGCTCACCGGCGACCAGATCCGCAAGGGCGCCGCACTCAACGCCGTACAGATAGCCGAGTATATGCTCGCACACAAGAAATAAGACCGACAAGCTATCCTTAAGGGTAGCCATTCTAAGGAAATAAGACTTCCTTTCAACTTAGGAAGTCCCCCCTGTTAATATCGCGATGGCCTGTCCTGTATTTCGCTCCGGCGGATGCGGACAGGCTTTTATCTTTCTTATAAACACCTGCGACCATTGCAGGACACATTCCTATCATAAACGACTATGAAACAAATACTCTTTATCATCGGATCCTTGCGTAAGCAATCCTTCAACCGCCAAGTGGCCAACTACGTCAACGACCTGCTCAAAGACAAGGCACAAGTGAAATGGCTTGACTTTGACGACCTGCCATTTGTCAATGAAGACATAGAATTCCCTGCTCCGGCTGCCGTTGCCCGTGTACGTGAGCAGGTGAAAGAGGCTGACGGCCTGTGGATCTTCACACCAGAATATAACTACAGCTACCCTGCCCAAGTGAAGAACCTCCTCGACTGGCTCTCCCGACCGTTGAAAGCCAACGATCCCGACCGCCATACTTCCATTGAGAACAAGTCCGTCGCCATCACCGGCATGGGCGGCCGCAACCAGACAAAAGACTGCCGTGAGAAACTGACCGCCCTGCTCGACTTTCTCCGCGCCCGCACATTACCTACACAGGTAGGACTGTCTGCCAACCCAGAGGCCTGGAGCGACAATAAAGTGATCCTCTCCGAGGAACAAAAACAGGAACTACGAAAGCAGACAGACGACTTCCTCACATTCCTCGCCTGACACTCCTTCCTACAATCCTCTCAGCATAACAACCCCAAAAGGCTGACATTGGCTCACAGGAATGCTTACTCACTGAATGAATCATGTCTTCGGTTGAATTATTTTTCCTATCCGCACACAAATCTTTAATTTTGTCCATTATGGGGGATCTTGTACCTAATGGAAATAGCCACCGCCATCCCACAGCTTTCATGGCGATAAAGGCACAACATCCTCTAACCAACAGAACGGCTCATGAAACGAAGGCTTCATATTAGCAGGGAGATCTGCATCTATCTAGGACTGTGGGCGGTTGTCTTTCTGATACCCGTTCTCAGCTTCTATGTGCTTACACGCAGTCATTCCGAGGTCCCCTTCTATTGGGACACCATTTTTCATATATGGAAGAGTTTCGCCATCTTCTTCATCGCCTTCCTCATCCACAATCACCTGCTAGCACCGTTGATCGTCTATCACCGGCGTAGCGGACTCTACCTTGCCTCCGTATTCTGCCTCACAGTGATCTTCGCCTTGGTACGCTATGAATACATTGCCATTCATGAGCCTTTTCCTCCCCGTCAACATATCAGTCAGAAAAATTACTGCGAGTCCCAACGACAAGGTGACACGACAATGGCAGATACACTTTATAACGACCATTCCACAAAAGTACCATCCACTTTCAACCATCACCGTCCAGGGCCTCCCATGCCTTTCCAACCTGACATCATCAGTATCCTGATGCTCCTCAGCCTCTTCGGATTCAACATAGGAGTAAAGATATTCTTCAAGACCGAGAAGGACCGGATGCTGCTACAGCAACTGGAAAGCAAGAATATGGAGCAGCAACTGGAGTATCTGAAATATCAGATCAGCCCACATTTCTTCATGAACACGCTCAACAATATCCATGCCCTCATCGACATCAATCCGGAAAAAGCAAAAGACACACTTGTCGAGCTCTCCAAGATGATGCGCTATCTGCTCTATGAGGCTGATAAGCCACTCGTACCCCTACAACGTGAGGACCAGTTTATATACAGCTATATCAAACTGATGCGTCTGCGCTTCACTGAAAAAGTCGAGATCAGCATTGAACGGCAGCAACAGATACCCAATGCCATGGTGCCTCCCCTACTCACGATCAACTTTGTGGAAAACGCCTTCAAGCATGGCATCAGCTATCAGCACGCTAGCTTTATCCATATCAAGATGCACTTCGACAAGGATAAATTCTATTTTGAATGCGTGAATAGCAAGCATCCTGAAAGCATGGAACGGAAAGGTGGCGTGGGACTAAAAAATACCCGCAAACGTCTCGACCTCCTCTTCGGCGATAACTATCAACTCGACATCCAGGATCAGGATGACACCTACAACGTAAGACTCCAATTTCCCATCCAACCCATTAACACAGCAAACGCATGATCAATGTATTAGCTATCGATGACGAGCCACTGGCCTTGCAGCAGCTGGCTGTCTATATCAGTAAAATACCCTTTCTCCATCTTGTAGCCTCGTGCCAGAGCGCCGTAGAAGCCCGGGGCTTTCTCAACAGCGACACGGTAGACGCCATTTTCTGCGACATTAACATGCCAGACCTCAACGGCATGGACTTCATCGGAAGTCTGGCAGCCCCACCACTCGTCGTCTTTACCACAGCCTACACCGAATATGCGGTAGAAGGTTATAAGGTAGATGCCGTAGACTACCTGCTCAAGCCTTTCAGTCTCGATGAGTTCCGAAGGGCCGCCAACAAACTGCAAAAACGAATCTTGCTGATGCGTCAAGCAAGTGAGGGCAAGGTCTATAATATTGCAGAAAACCACACGAGCGACAACAGTAACAATACGTCCATACAGAGCAGCCACAACGAAGACTGTCAAATAAGAAATGACAATGAAGACAACGACTCGCTCTTCGTAAAAAGCGACGGCCGTATCTTGAAAATAGCCATCCATGACATTATCTATGTAGAAGGCATGAGCGAATATCTCAAGATCCATCTCGCCACTCTCGATGCCAACGGACGACGTATAAAGCCTGTCGTTATCCTCTTCTCCATGAAAAAACTGGAAGAACGACTACCCAACTACTTCATGCGCATCCACCGCTCGTTCATCATCAACCTACTGAAAATACAAGAGGTAAACAAGAACCGCGTGATCATCGACAACGACACATACCTGCCCATCGGTGATCTTTATCGCGAGACCTTTAATGCTTATCTAAATAAGAATTTCCTTGGAAAATAAAAAAGGTGCCCTTCATATATGAGGGCACCTTTTTCATTTGATGATTACTTCACAACCGGTTGTATCTGACGCATCCATTTCCCACGCGCAATGCGTATGAGGAAAATAATGCCACGGAAAGTCAATTCCGTCGCCATGGCGATCCACACACCCCGGAGGCCATACGAACGCGACAGCCATGCAGCCAACGTGAGACGTACACCCCACATAGAACACAGATTCATAAGAGCCGGACGCAACGTATCTCCGGCACCTACACAGACACTATAGCTGACAATGGCAGCTGCAAAGAAAGGCTCAGCAAAAGCCTCTATACGAAGTACGGCGGCTCCCAGCTCCCGGATCTCCTCAACGGGTGACAACACACCGATCATCTCTGGTGCAAAAATCCACATGACAACACCCATAAAAGCCATTACCGACATACCCAGACCTATCGTCAGATGTGCGAAACTACGACACAGTTCCGGACGTCCGGCACCTGTCGACTGACCTACTAAGGTTGTTGCCGAGTCACCAATACCATAACCCGGCATATAACAAAGACTCTCTACCGTCACAGCAAAGGAATTGGCAGCAATAGCCACATTGCCCAGAGGTGCCACTATCATCGTACTGACAATCTGAGCACCGCTCATCAATACGGATTGCAAGGCTATAGGGGAAGAGATCCTTAATGCCCGCCTCACATAATCGTTATTCCAAACAAACTTCTCCGCATCATTGCGAAGAGCCAATATCTTGTTACGAAAATAAAGTATATAATTCTGGCCTACACTACCAAAAAGAATTGCCAACGCCGTACCTATGGCCGCGCCAACAACGCCGAGATGAAGGATATAAATAAAAAGATAGTTGAACACTACATCGAGCACACAGATCATCACACTCATCATACTCGGTGTTCGCATGTCTCCTGATGACTTCAGCATATTGCCGGCCAGATTATTCATTTGGAAAAGAGGCATTACAAACATAAAAATACGGAAATACCAAGAAGCATCTCCCGCAATATCAGCACCGCCTCCCAACCAATAAGGCAGACGGCCGCTTACAATAAGTCCCAGACTGGCAATAACCAAACTGAAGATCAACGTACATACCGTACCGTGACGGAGCACGCAACGTGCCTGCTGAAAATCATTCGCACCTATGAAATGAGCCACTTGCACACTAAAGCCCATGGAGGCTGCGCTCGTAAGCGACCCGAAAAGCCATGTGGTCGACTCTACCAAACCGATGGATGCCGATGCCTGCGCTCCCAGATGCCCTACCATCGAGGCGTCGATAAAAAACATGAGCACAGATGTGATCTGTGCCAAGATCGACGGTATGCTCAAGCCAACAATAAGATGGAATTTTTCCCGTTGTGTCAGCGTCTGCCCATTTCGGATCTTCGCCAGCAAGACATCATTGCGTTTATTGCTTAACATAGTACTGCAAAATTATAGAATCATCCTCACGCCAAAGACCCGACGGAAGAACGGAGCGGGAAACCCTCCGATAAATAAAAGGGAAAGGATGGAGAAAAAAAATCCCTGCAGTTCCGAAGAACCACAGGGAACACCCCTTGTGGGCGTTGACGGATTCGAACCGCCGACCCTCTGCTTGTAAGGCAGATGCTC